>Ga0074193_1000144_pt1 | contig 132212 bp, 128 predicted proteins | sample EPASupsiteHSE605_FD_64523 | JGI IMG/M metagenome (GOLD analysis project Ga0074193, IMG submission 64523) | Bioremediated contaminated groundwater from EPA Superfund site, New Mexico - Sample HSE6-05 | ecosystem: Environmental > Aquatic > Deep subsurface > Groundwater > Contaminated ... | reverse complement strand
CGTAAAATATGAATTACTTCGGCCATCCCGTCCATCGTCGTGGTCATCAGGGTCGACAGCGCAATAATAGCGGCGCCCGTTTCTTTAGCCTTGGCCACAAAGGTTTCCGGCCGGATATCACGTCCTAGATCAATCATTTCATAACCTGCAGTTTCCAGCATAATCTTCACAAGGTTCTTCCCGATATCGTGGGTATCTCCCTCAACCACGCCGATCACGATCTTATGTTTTTCAGCTGTTGCATCTGTTTTTAAATATGGCTTAAGCATATCAAGCCCCGCATACATCGCATCTGAGCATAACAACAGCTCGGGAATAAAATATTCCTCTTCCTCGAAGAGCTGTCCCGCCCGCTCCATACCGCTAGACAGACCTTTATCAATGGCCTCATATGCATCCACACCTTGTTCGATGACGGTTTTAGCTACAGCCACAACTTTTTCTTCGTCCATATCAACCACTGCATCTGACAACTGTTGAAACAGCACGCTTTCAGCTTCTGCCATGGAATATCCTACCTCCCTTGTAATTTCCGGTAGCAAGCCGGTAAGGATAAAACCCTTATGCCGGCTCTTCTAGAAGCACACAAAAAAAGGCTGAGGATGCAAAATATTCTGCACTCCTCAGCCTTCAGACTTTCTGATCAGCTAATCATTCTATTCACTACTCTTCAAATAAACTGGTTGATAAATAACGTTCCCCCGTATCAGGTAAGATTACAACGATCCGTTTTCCGGTGTTCTCCGGACGCAGAGCCACTTGGATAGCCGCATATGCAGCCGCGCCACTGGAGATGCCAATCAGCAATCCTTCGGTTTTGGCTAGTTCCCTACTGGTTTCAAAAGCATCTTCGTTGGACACAGTCACAACTTCATCAATCACATTCTTATTTAGCACATTGGGCAGAAAACCAGCACCGATCCCTTGGATTTTATGGGGCCCGGGCTTTCCGCCGCTCAGTACTGGGGAGTCCTGCGGTTCTACTGCTATAATTTTGATGTTGGGATTACGCTGTTTTAAAACTTCGCCTACACCGGTAATGGTACCACCAGTTCCCACTCCCGCTATAAAAAAGTCAACATTACCATCGGTATCGCGCCAGATTTCTTCTGCTGTCGTTACACGGTGCATTTCAGGATTGGCAAGATTGTTAAACTGTTGAGGAACAAAAGAGTTCGGTGTTTCTTTGGCCAGTTCCTCCGCTTTTTTGATGGCGCCCTTCATGCCGTCCGGCCCAGGCGTCAATACAAGTTCGGCGCCAAGTATCTTCAATAGCCTTCTCCGTTCGACACTCATCGTTTCAGGCATTGTTAGGATTAGTTTATATCCCTTAGCAGCAGCGACAAAAGCAAGGGCAACGCCGGTATTACCGCTGGTAGGCTCAATAATCACGGTATTTTCGTTGATCAAACCTTTATCCTCAGCATCTTTTATCATGGCATACCCAATCCGGTCTTTGATGCTGCTTAGAGGGTTAAAGTACTCTAATTTCGCAATCACTACCGCCTTAGTTCCTTTGGCCTTCTGATAGTTTGAAAGTTCTAAGAGTGGTGTGTTACCAATCAAATCAATGAGACTTTTCGCAATTTTCCCCATACATAGACACCCCTTTTAATTATTCATTATATTCCGTCGCCATAAGTTCCCTGCCAGTTTGCGATACGTTGCTTGTCGGTTCGATCAACCTGTATTACGTTTCCGTCTTTTATAAGTATAACCACCTGGCCGTATTGCAAGCCCTGTACCGCAGCTAAAATACGGGAACCAACGTTAGGATTAGCGCTACCAACATCATTTTTAGTATCCTGCACATATTTAGCAAGATTGACCGAATCGATACGTATTTTTTCGTTTTTTTCAAGCTGAATGATATAACCATCCTGAATAATCAAGGTAATGGAGCCAAACTGAATGCTGCGAATGGTTTTCTCAATAAGCTCAAGCAACTGATACAGCGTCTGCTCGCGTTTTTTACCATCTTTGGGTTTGCCGCTCTGCATGTGCAACCCTCCACATAATAGATTTCTACATTCTCCCCTCGATCCCTGTTTTTTGTTAAAAACCAAGAGAGGTGAACCAGCAAGCTTTTCGCTATGTATATACATATATTTCATATGTTTTTTATGTATATAGTTTCTAATTTTGATAATACTATGTCATTGTAATTCTGTCAATAGTTTTTTTTACTCTATCAAAAAAGGGTAAATCAAAAAAGAGGCCCTGACTAGAATACTTCGAAGTACTGCTAGTCAGGTGCCTCTTATTTAGCCCATCGCCTGGATAATATCATTAAGTAAATCTTCCGGATCTTCCAGTCCCACCGATAAACGCAACAGTGAATCGGTGATGCCCATATCAGAGCGCACCAAGGGTGGAATAGCAGCATGAGACATCTTGGCTGGATAAGACAAAATACTTTCCACCGCTCCCAGACTTACGGCTACCGCGGGAATCCTGACATTATCCATAATCTTCTTGGCAACTGCAACATCGCCCACATCAAAGGACAGTACCGCTCCAAAGCCGTCAGCCTGACCACGCAGCAACTGATGTCCTGTGTGCCCGGGCAAGCCGGGATAGTGGACAGCCTTGACTCCACGGTGTTCGCTCAGCCCTTGGGCAATATAGAGTGCCGATTTCTGAGAAAAGTCCATCCTTACTTTCAGCGTTTTGAGCCCCCGCATCGTTAACCAGGCATCCTGGGGTCCCAAAATTGCTCCCAGGGAATTCTGGATTTGTCCAATTCTGCGGGCCAATTCCGGACTGGCGGTTACTGCCAAACCGGCTACCACATCGCTATGTCCAGCAATAAACTTAGTGGCACTATGTACAACGATATCTGCACCGAATTCCAACGGTCGCTGCAAATACGGCGTCATAAAGGTGTTATCAATAATTGTGATAATGCCACGTTCCTTAGCCCATGCACAGATTCGCGGCAAATCACTAACTTTAAGCAATGGATTAGAAGGGCTTTCCAGGATCAGTGCTTTGGTCGCAGGTGTTACCGCTGCTTCGATGTCGTCCATATTGGTGGTATCCACCAAAGTATGACTAATGCCCCAGCGTGGACCATCCTTCGTTAAAATTCGATAGGTGCCTCCGTATACATCCTTAGGTGCAATTAGATGATCGCCTTGTCCAAAGATAAGAATGGTCGCAGAAACAGCGGCAATGCCGGAGGCAAATGCAAATCCCGCCGTCCCTCCTTCCAAAGCCGCAATGATCTTTTCCAGGGCCCGACGCGTGGGATTTTCTGAGCGGGAGTACTGAAACTCCTGATTAACCTCTACATCCTCCTGATGAAAGGTCGACACTTGATAAATTGGTACACTGACGGCACCGGTCGCCTTATCTATCTCTACGCCGACATGCAATAACTTCGTTGCAAAATCCATTAAATCCCCTCCCTTTACTTTTTCAGAGCTTGGGCTAAATCCGCAATAATGTCCTCAACGTCTTCAATCCCTACCGACAGGCGTAATAGATTGCCGGAAATCCCTAATCGACTACGCAGCTCTTCCGGCATCTCCGCATGGGTTTGTGCATAGGGAAAAGTGATAAGCGATTCCACTCCTCCCAGACTTTCAGCAAATTGAATTAAACGAACCTTGCTTAACACCTGGGGAACCAAGTCAGCATCAACGACCTCAAAAGATAACATCCCACCGTATCCGCTAGCTTGTTTGTGCTGTATTTCTTTACCCGGATGTTCATCTAGCCCGGGATAATATACCTTGGTCACTTTTGGATGCTTAGCAAGCCAATGAGCTGCCGTTGTTGCATTTTGATTATGTTTATCCATCCGTAAAGCCAGAGTCTTCATACCCCGTAGCAGCAGCCACGCATCTTGGGGTCCCAATATGCCCCCGGTAGCATTCTGATTGAAGCCGATTTGCTCACATAACGTGGTATCCCGTGCTGTTACTAATCCGCAGACCACATCGTTATGTCCTGCTAAATATTTACTCCCGCTATGGACTACGATGTCCGCTCCCAATTCTAAAGGGCGCTGAAAATAGGGGGACAGAAAAGTATTGTCTACGATCATATGGATGCCACGGTCCCGGGCAAGATCAGCAATGGCCTGTATATCGGCAATCTTCATCAGCGGATTGGTCGGCGTTTCAATCAGCAGCGCTTTGGTCGATGGGCGAACAGCTTTAGCAATCTCCGCTAAACAACTGCCGTCAACATAAGATGCCTCCAAACCAAATTTGGCAAACACTTTATCCAATACGCGAAAGGTACCGCCGTAACAATCTTCCGTGCAGATAATATGATCCCCGGCCCGGTAGAGCATAATGATCGCGGTGATGGCCGCCATCCCAGAGGAGAATGCAAAGCCGGCACTGCCCCCTTCTAAATCAGCAATTGCTTTTTCGACGACGCTCCGGGTTGGATTTTTGGTACGCGAATAGTCAAAACCTGTACTCTGCCCCAAAGCCGGATGGCAGAAGGTCGCATTCTGGTAGATCGGTGTACTGATGGCACCGGTAGTTGGATCGGTATTTACGCCTACATGTACAACTTTAGTCGTAAACTTCACTTTATATCACCATCCTTTTACTAATAAGATTGGTATTCAGAATTCTGGAGTCAGTATTCAGAATACCTTAAGTCGAAAAACCGTTCTCCCATTCTGACTCCTGACTCCTAGATATCTGTTACTAGCCTGGCTCCTAAGTAGGCCAGATCGCCCGCACGAAAACTGGAATTGAAAAACGGTACACGCCGCTGTGGCGGAACTAGCTGCTGCACGAAATTATATACCATTGGCCGCAGGATATGAAAATCAATCAAAAAGCCCTCATGCCCGAAAGGACTGTCAATACATTTATATTTAGCCTTGACGCCAGCATCTAACATCTTAGCTACCAATTCTTCCTGCTGATGCACAGGATATAAAATATTCGAAGAAACGCCTACAACCAGCACGGAACACTTTATACGAGCCAGTGCTGTTTCATAGGATGTGTAGCCAGTACCTAAATCATGTAGATCTAAAGCTTTCAGTAACTCAAAAAGCCCCTTCCCAGAGGAAAGGAGCTCAAAAAAGCAATCTTCCCTCTCATCTTTCAGGATTGCTCCTGCTGGAATTGGCACCTCTGCATTACTGCCGGTTGCCGGGTGTCATCGGGCCAGTCCCTCGACCACTCTAGATAAGAGAACTTTTAAAACGATATGTTTTTATTGCTTATGATTTTAAGTCAGAAACGATCTGCTGTCAACTCTTTTTTAAGGCTCTTATTGGAATAATATGGTATAATGATTGCACAGGTTGTTGGGGAACGGTTAGCCACACCCTTTTTGAAAAGGGGGTGGTATTATGACAACATTTGAGGCAATGTATCTTATGATTGCATTTGCAACACTTGTTGTTTACATCGTAAAACGGAAATAACCGCCCCTCCCTCAAGGTCTGCGGTTATTTCTTCATAGCCAAAACATTTGGGCTAACCGTTTCTCGGTTAGACAACCTGTCGGGCTGGCGTGAGTTGCATCACGTCAGTCCTTTTCTTATATTATACCCATTTGTTAAACAACATTCAACCATGCAAGCAATAAGTATTTTAAGACCCTATTTTTTTTGCACACAGCGGTTTTAGCCCCAGCTCAGTGACCGTAGCAATGTCGGCATCTGCCCCGCGGCCCTGCGTAGTAAGATAATTACCAATCAGCATGCCATTTATGCCGGAGATGAAACCCAGGGGCACTAACTCGCCGAGATTTTTCTCCCGCCCGCCGGCATAACGAATAATCTTCCCAGGCAGGATGAGACGGAAAATAGCAAAGGTCTGTAAAATCGCAAGCGGTGGCAAGGCCTGCCGTCCTTCCATTTCGGTACCATCAACAGGGTTCAGTACATTGATTGGAATTGAATCCGCATCAAGTTCACGGAGGGCAAAAGCCATCTCTACGCGGTGTTGCCAGGTTTCCCCTAATCCGATAATACCGCCTGAGCATATCTGCAGCCCCGCGGCTTTAATACGCTTAATGGTTGCAACCCGCTCCTGATAAGTATGGGTTGTGCAAATATTACTAAAATTATTTTCACTGGTTTCCAAATTATGATGATATCTTGTAATGCCCGCCACCTTTAAGGCCTGGACATGCTCTTCTTGCAGTGTACCTAAAGAACAACAACGATTAAGCGACGTTTCCTGCCCGATACGTTTGATGGCACTTACGATCTTCCCAAAATCGGGATCATCTTCCATGCCACGTCCGGAAGTGACGATACAAAAGCGATAGGCGCCTGTCGCTTCGGCCGCTTTGGCTGCCGCAAGGATTTCATCTTCGCTCATCAAAGGATAGACATCAAGCTTGACCTCATGGTGGGCCGATTGTGCGCAAAACTTACAATTCTCCGTACAGCCGCCGGAGCGGGCATTGACAATCTGACAAGTATCCACTTCCTTGCCTGTAAAGGTCTCACGTACTTTATTGGCTACCGCAAGCAATATAGGAATATCAGCTTCTTCGATTTGGGTTAGCTGCATCGCTTCATCAAAAGTGATACTGCCGCCAGCCAGTACCTTCTTACCGAGGGTAAAAATCAAATCATAACTCATGAGTTTCGTTTCCTCCTGTAGCTTCTTATGTGAAAATATTATGCCTAAACCACAAAGACACAGAAAATATATTTTGAACACCACGACGCAACGACGCAAAGTGAATTTCATAATTTTTTCTTGGCGGCTTTGCGTCTTGGTGTTCAAAATCACGCCTTATTTACCTCTCTGTTCCCCCGCCCTAATCCCTTGCCTCTAATCCGCTGGATATAATTCCACGTCCCGAATCATTGTAAAATCGCTTTTGCTGTTTCGCCCGGTAAAGGTTAGATAATTCCCAACGATTAAGCCATTGGCTCCGGACAGCATCAGCGCACCCTGTAAATCGCGTAGGTTAAGCTCGCGCCCTCCGGCTGGCCTAATCGTTTTAGATGGCAATATAAAACGAAAGATGGCGAAAGTTTTAAGTATCTCCAGCGGAGCCAATGGCTGCATAGATTGAAGCGCCGTTCCCTTTAAGGGATTCAATATATTGATAGGTACTGACGCAACATCAAAAAAGCGCAGTGCAAAGGCCATATCGATACGATCAGCCCAGGTCTCACCTAAGCCGATAATTCCTCCGGTGCACAGTTCCATACCGGACGCTTGCACGGCACGTAATGTTGCTAATCGCTCCTCGTAGGGATGGGTAGTGCAAATCTTAGGATAGTATCCAGCACTTGTTTCCAGGTTATGCGCATATCGCTTGACCCCAGCACCCGCCAAAGCTGTAGCTTGCTCTGGTGTTAAGGTCCCTAAATTGGCACACACCTTCAAAGAAGTTTCTTGCATAATTAAGCGCAAGGCCTCCACAATCAATGGAAAATCAGGATCCCTGGGCATTCCCTTGCCACTAGTCACTAAGCTTACGCGTCCAGCCCCTTCGACCTCCGCTTTTTTCGCCGCCACGATAAGCTGCTCCTGGTTTAATAGTGGATAAACCGGCGCATCAGTCTGATGGTATACGGACTGCGCACAAAATTTACAGTCTTCACTGCACATACCGGAGCGGGCATTGACGATACCGCACATATCCACCCTATCGCCGGCAAATTTACTGCGAATTTTGTGTGCATAGGCCCCTAACAACGGAATATCTACAGTTTCGGTGTTGGTTAATGCTAGAGCCTCTTCATATGTAACTTGATGACCGCATAATATCTCTTCTCCCAGAGCAGTAATACGCAACGCTTCCATGGCCCACCCCTTTTTGTTAACCAGTCCTTTAAAGTAAGTTAACCATTACTGTAAAAAATTTTAAACCCTTATTTATTCTAAAATTTATTAACGGAAAAGTAAATGACTTTTTGCATCATTAAACCGCAATAATGATAACCCACCAAAAAATTACATTGTATTAAAAACATTAGGAATTATAAGATATTGGCTTAAACAGGGTTCTAATTGTAATATAGGGCCATTGGTGCGTATTGACAAAGTCTACCACGACAAATTATATTTAGAGCATTACCAGTAAAAGTAAATATTCTTTTTCTACACATCAAGAGCGGCGGAGGGACTGGCCCGATGAAGCCCGGCAACCGGCAGTAATGCAGTGGTGCCAATTCCAACAGGGATAATCCTGGCAGATGAGTGGAGGATGTTATGCTGCAAAATAACGCTCCTTCATCTGAAAGGAGCATTTTTTAATACCCCAGCACGCAAACTATGTAAAACATACAAAACGGAGGTAATTCACGATGAGCGACAACAAATACCGGATTGATACTATTGCTGTACATGGAGGACATACACCCGATCCTACTACCAACTCCCGGGCAGTACCAATTTACCAGACTACTTCCTACGTATTTAATAATGCTGAACACGCCGCTAACCTGTTTGCCTTAAAAGAAGCTGGCAATATCTATACACGGCTGATGAACCCAACTACTGATGTTTTTGAAAAGCGGGTGGCTGCACTAGAAGGCGGTATCGGTGCACTGGCTACCGCTTCCGGTCAGGCTGCTATCACCTACTCCATTTTAAATATTGCCCAGGCCGGTGACGAAATCGTTTCAGGCTCCAGCCTCTATGGCGGTACGTACAATCTGTTCCATTACACCTTGCCCAGACTGGGTATCAACGTAAAATTTGTTGATCCCGAAAATCCCGAAAATTTTCGCCAGGCCATTACACCCAAGACTAAAGCTCTTTATGCGGAGACCATCGGCAATCCCAAGGGAGATGTACTGGATATTGAAGCAGTGGCTAAAATTGCCCATGAGCACAATATTCCATTGATCGTAGATAATACTCTGCCTAGTCCATATTTACTGCGTCCGATCGAATGGGGCGCTGACATCGTAGTGCATTCAGCAACAAAATTTATCGGTGGTCACGGAACATCCATTGGCGGCGTAATAGTTGACAGCGGCAAATTCGATTTTGCCAAAGGTAACTTTCCTCTCCTAAACGAGCCTGATCAAAGTTATCATGGGATTGTTTATACCACGGCCCTCGGCCCCCTCGCCTACATCCTTAAAGCACGTGTCACTTTGATGCGGGATACGGGAGCTGTTATTAGCCCCTTCAACTCCCATCAGCTCTTACTTGGTCTTGAAACCCTGCACCTACGCCTGGAACGTCATAGCAGCAATACCTTGACCGTCGCCCAATTTCTGGAGCAGCATCCCGCGGTCGATTGGGTCAGCTATACAGGTCTGCCCAGCCATCCGTCCTACGAAAAAGGGAAAAAATATCTTCCCAAAGGCGCAGGCGCGATTTTAACCTTTGGTATCAAAGGCGGGCGGGAAGCAGGCAAGAAATTTATTGATCAACTGGAACTATTCTCCCTCCTGGCTAACGTAGGAGACGCAAAATCATTGGTTATCCATCCTGCCAGCACCACTCATCAGCAGCTTACCGACGATGAACAGATTGCCACCGGAGTTTCACCTGAATTAATCCGTCTGTCGGTGGGCATTGAAGATGTCAATGACTTAATTGAAGATTTAGATCAGGCACTACGAAAAGTAGTTGGATAAAAAAAGGGGCTTCGACATCGTCGAAGCCCCTTTTTTACTACTATAGACTATTTATACAAGGTGAATTTACTACGGTTCGGATGCCAACTGTCATCACCAATATTAATGTCATTGGGATCAATTCTACTTCCATCCATGTACAGTTCAAAGGTAACCTGGTTCCCATCTCTAACTCGGAAACTAATACCGTCTGAACCGCGCGCCGTCTCCAACCTAAAACTTATTTTCTGATCACCGTAATCAACTTCTCTACCTTTCAGCTTATACCTGGATCCACCAAAAAACCTCTGATCATCCGATTGAAACCAGTTTCTATGCTTGTTATTTTGGTTTAGCCTATCATCCCCTTCAAGACTATGACCCCTAACCTGCACAAATCTTCCGTCTGTTTTAATTACACCTGTAAAAACATGCTCCGCTCCTCGCGTTGTAGTCCAAAGGTGAAAACCGTCATTATCATAGGAGATATAATATCCTTTATCTCCCCAGGGCCTAAAATCATCTGATTTTCCATCCATCTTGGGTGACCATGCGAAAGCATTACCGGTAAGTGCAATCAAGAATAGTCCTACTAAGCCAAGAATTAACCAATTTTTCTTCATGCCTGATCCTCTCCATTTCATTTATGCTATGGCCGCTTTGCTCTAAAGTCAACATTAAAACTTCTGGTTTTGAAAATCAATTCCGTACACTAATTTCAGCTAATCAGCACCTCCAACCCGCAGCAACTGCAATATTTTTCTAAAGAAATTCCTTCCATTAATATTCTATCTGCTAATTGTGATGATTATGTGATTGTTCAGTATATTCTTATGTTAATAGTATTACTTTTTATTCATCTGTCAAAGCAAGACTATTATATTCCTAAACAACGTGTCCTAGAAAACAAACTATTGATTTCTTCTCGTGTCTGTCTCCATATTTTCTATACTTCTCTACAATTTTTTTATATTCCTTTTATTCATGCAATTATTTTACCTCCAAACAACGAAGGAGCCAGAGGGTAGTTTCCCCCTCAGCTCCATTTTACATTTTTCCATTAATATAGCAGGATTGCAAAAATGCCATAATAAGTGCAAACTTTTTAAACCCCTATAACCTTTCCAACTAGTGAAGACCATAGCAAGCAGTAGGCTTAAGCTAAGTCTTTTTTGTTTGCCCTGTCCTGATAAGAAAGAGATGAACAACCACTTCGCCTAAAGAGATTAGAAGGGCTGTTAAGGCCGCACCCGTCCAGGTTATGAAAGCACCCTGTATGAAATACTGGCTATAATATACAATCAGTGTTGCTACGAAGAAGTCAGCGATTGTGCTGATCCAGAGTGTACCTCGGCGTAATATAAAGATTTCCATTAGATGGGCCCCTGCGGCCAAAACAAAGCCAACTAGGATGGTTTGATAAATTGCGGGATACTCTACATTCGGTAAGAAACGGTGTGCCACCAATATCATAAGGGGGCAGGTAAATAGCTTGATCATTAAGCCAGTCATAGAAACCCTCCTTGCATAGTTTACCTTATATTGCCCTCTTTTATTGGTCCCTATACCTCCGCAAGGTCAGTTGATACATGAAAATTGGACATCCCCACACCTTAATTGATGCAAATCCTTTAGCCTAACTAACCCAGTGCCAATTTGTAAACCAAATACTGCATAGAGCCATCCCTAGTGCACTGCTTAAAATAAAAATGCGGAAGAGGCAGGCTGGGATTTGAGCAATGAATAAATACAAGGGGAAGATTACCAAAACAAAGCGCGACATACTGTATAGCGGCATCCAAGGTGAAGTTGAGCATAATGGAATAAGAAGCCATATCCAGCTAATCACCAAATATGACTTTGGAATATTTAGGCCCGGCAGAAATGTCATTGACAATAGCCCAATGATTCCGAGCACAACTATGAGAAGATCTAAAACAACCGCCAGTTTGGCGCCATGTAGAACTTGGATAAAACCATTCCCAATATTTATCCAAGGGGGGCTAAATTCTCTTCCCCAAGCCTTTTGGGAACTAACAAAGGCCAGCGGATCCCCAAGTAACCAATAATTGTAAATGATAAATCCTAAAAGTGCAAGCGCAGGTAGAGCGATAGCCAATACACAATACTTAGAAAATCTCTGCGAAGGTCGTTCCTTTTTGTATTGATCCCAGAACTCATAGATTATTAAACACACTAGAAAAACGCCCATGTTTCTTGTTAGAGTAGCCATAGATCCAAATAAGCCTGCACGCCACCACTTCCCTGTTCTAGCATAATAGGCGCAAGCTAATGAAAAAGTTAAAAACAACGCTTCCGTGTAAATGCTATGGAGAAAAATTGAAGTAGGCATTACGGCGAAGACCAGCAAAGCCCGTGCTGAGATAGTCCTTGAAAAGTCAAGTTGGAAGAGAGCGTACATTAGAAAAAAACATATTAAACTAAAGACATTACAAATAAAAAAACCAGCCAAACCGTAATCAAAATTGAACAAGCCTGCCGTAATTTTAATAAAATAAATCAACATGGGGAAGAACACGATACTTAAACTATCATACCCCTGTTGAGCAACATACGTGTACCAATGTGCATCCCATTTAATAAATTTCTCCACAATGATATATGTTTTTGGAAGTAAGGTATTCACAAAACCACCGGGCTTAAGCATCATACTATCTCCGACAATTATTGCCGCGCCGAAAACGATCACTGTGTGCAGTAGAAAATACAGTAACACTGGACATAACTGGGGTGCATTTATGGTTTTCATGTACTCCTCTTTTAGCTTAATGTGTCTCACGAGAATACTCCTGAGTCACGATTAGTTTAGGTTTTAGGCCGGAATCTACAGACCATGTCCATTGGTTATTTGCAGAAAAGTTCCAAAAAGTGGCTGTGACAATACCGATAAATTGTCCAATATATATGCTCCATCCCAGACTAAGAAACGCCTGTACAATTAATGCTGTAATCAGGATACCGATACTACAGATAGACATAAACCGGGATAGTTGTAAGGCACGTCCCCAAATTTTAGTTTTCTGATACCCTTTCCAAGTAATCCTGTCATTTAAAACATAATTATGTATCATCGCAAAAGCTGAGGCTCCAACAGATGCTGCGACTCCCTCTACTCGGAAAAGGTTGATAAGTGTTGTTAGACCCAACATATTAACTAACATTCCAGCAAATCCAATTATACAAAACAAGAAAAATCGGAGATCATCATGGTTACATCGAACTAGCCTAGCAACGTGAAGAAGATAATTCCACTGCTCCATCAGGCTCATTTTAGATTTCCCCATACTGCGAGCAGCGAACATGTAGGGTAACTCATGAACCGTTCTATGTTTGCCCTTAACCAAAACCTCCATTAGTATTTTCCATCCAATCGGCTCCAATTTAACATCTTCGATAACTTTCCGATGCAAACCGAAATATCCACTGGTACAATCGGAAATATTACGCAATCTTTTGATTGACAATCGTCCAATCATTCTAGCAGTCCAGGATACGAACTTGCGCATTACATTTAAGCCCCCGTCAGAGCCTCCATTGATAAATCGACTCGGGATCACAACTTCCGCTGTACGAAGCCTTTCCAAAATTAGAGGAATTAGTCTTGGAGGATGCTGAAGGTCAGCATCCATGACAATGATATAGGTACCTGTGGAAGCTTGGAAGCCTTCTACAACTGCTGAAGCCAACCCCCTTTTATTCTCACGATGAATATATCGAACCTGAGAAAATTGCTGGATCAGCCTGTCCAGTACCTGTGGAGTACCATCTGTACTATCATCAATAAATAAGATCTCGTATTTCAATTTTGGTTCAACTATACTTTGGATTTCCCTTACTAAAGTGGTAATATTACTTCTTTCATTGTATGTTGGAACTACTATTGTTAAATCCATAGACGCGATCCCTTCGTGTAATTTATTTCACGATTTCATTTATACTGCAACTTACAGCACTATTGTCTACCACATTCATAAACTCAATATTATTACCTTAGTATCAGGTAAATTGTTCTAAAATATTTAATTTTTCCATAGGAAATTTATAACAGGTTATCAGGCAGGGATTTCTTCTTAATTACAACACATCTTTTTTCTTGGGTAGCCACTGCGTTTGATTATATTTTTTACTAATCAGATCTATACATGAAAGGCTGGTTGGTCGCCATGTTCTTGATTTATGCGTTTATAGGAGTAGTTTGTTTAGGAATTGCTCCGCTCTTTGGGAAGATGGCATTGGATAGTGTCAGCCCTGTTACCGTATTCGTAATGAGGACTACAATTGCGGCGATTCTCTGCTCAACTTGGTACATTGGTAGTCGAGGTATTCATGAATTTACGCAAGTACCCTTCTCCATCTGGTGTATTATAACAATAGAAGCAGTCTTAGCCGCACTTCTTGGCGATTTAGCATATTTTTATGCACTGGAAAGCGGTAACGTAAATAAGGTTTCATTATTAATGGCTTGCACACCACTTATTACTGTAATGTTAAGCTTTTTCGTCTTTCACGAATGTTTATCTGTTCAGCAATTCTTTGGTGCTTTGTTTATCACAATTGGTATATGCTTAATTACGATCCGATAAAACACATCATAATTTCATGTGTCTTAGAAACCTAGGTTTCTTAAAAATAATAACAGAGTAAAAGGTCCAAATCTTCGATAGATTTGGACCTTTTACTCTGTTATTATTGCAGTTTATTTTGTATCTATCACCTATTTCGTATTCCATTTTGAATACATTATATTACGGAAAGATTAAAGCATCCTTCTCATCAAATTCTAAAAAAGGATTCCAAGCAACCTCCCATAAATAACCATCTGGATCAGCAAAATAACCACTATAACCACCCCAAAAAACCTGCTGGCCCCTTTTGATAATCTTTGCACCTGCTTGCTCAGCCTTGTGAAGAACAGCATCCACTTCTTCAATACTTTTCGTATTATGTGCTAGGGTAATTCCCGAAAAGCCCGTTCCTTCTGGATTTACGGCAGCATCTTCGGCAAGTAGATTTCTAGGATATAACGCAAAGCCGACGCCACCTAAATCAAAGAAAACTATGCTATCCTGACTCGCATTAGAAGGTTTCCAGCCTAAACCATCTCGATAAAACTTAATAGAACTGTCTAAATCCTTTACTCCTAGAGTAACTAAGGTTAATTTTTGTCGCACAAAAATACCTCCTGTTAATAATCAATCATTCCTTTAATTATCCAGTACCTTGGATCTCCTGTCCACCAATTATTTCCAAGATTAAATAACCAGAGACGATATTCAAGTCTTCTTGATTCATATCCAGACCGCATCGAGGGAACGGTTATTGTGAAAGTTAATTTTTCATCTGTTCTCCTGTGGCAAGCTTTTGTCATGACTGTTCTACCGAGTCACGCTCGTACAATCACACTTTGCGGTATGCCCGTCAGCATCGCTATCTGACGTGTGGTCATTTCTTCAATTTGCTTATTTGCCGTAGCATCTTGTCCCGGTTCTCTTTTCCCATAGTTTTAGTTCAGCTTGGATGGTAATCCCGGCTGTTATTTGTATAGCAACTTTAGCCGCTTGATCTGTTAAATTGTAAGTCCCGTGAACATTATACCGATATCTTCGGCTTTTTCGTTCGAATGAAGACAAAAAGAAAGCGGCTACCTTTTTGCAAGGTAACCGCTTGAGTTCGTATAATAATCTTTGACGTCTCTGACTCATTTTTTATATTTCTCAGTAAAAATCTTTTAGTTAACTGCCCCCTTATCCCCATGTTTCTCAGAAACGCATCAAGGAGCTAAAGAATAATCGTTCTTCTTCGCTCTTGTGTGCACTCTATTGCCAAGTGGCATTTTGCCAGCTCCAAATCCCGTCCACGATAGTTTGGGCGGCGTTTAGGCGAAATTCTTCCGTGGCAAGCAGCTGCTCTTCTTGTGGATTGGAGATGAACCCTATTTCAACCAGTATGGCGGGCATGACTGTGTGTTTGAGCACATAAAAATTGGCCTGCTTCACACCCCGGTCTGCCAAGCCCAATTTGCTCAGAGCCGTCTGCACAAATGCGGCGAAGGCCTGCCCGCCCAGGTAATACCAGGTCTCCGTCCCATGGGCTTCAGCACTGGCAGCGGCGTTGATATGGATGGAGATAAAGATATCGGCATAGGCTTGATTGGCAATATCGACACGGGTCCGCAATTCTGCACTGGCTGTGGCTTCGGGGAAGGCAACATCCTGATCTGTATCCCTGGTCAGAATTACTTGGTGCCCGGACTTTTCCAGCAACTCGCGCGCGTACAAAGCTATCGCCAGAGTATGCTCTTTTTCAACGGTCCCAGCCGGACCCACCGCTCCCGGATCACTTCCACCATGCCCGGGATCAATCGCAATAATCATCTTCTCAAACCCCCTTTTCCTTAATCTATAGATCACTTGTGCACATTTCTAATCTGCATATTAAAAAGCAAACTGTATGCCTGCTCCCCACAGCTTGTGAGTGTCTGGCACCGATACGATACCGTTGATGCTACAGCGCTTTGATGGGTGGACCCCGGCTGTGAGCATAGCTCCCTGATTTGTTAGGTAGCCCCCCAAATTAACGTGGGGCCTATCGGCTACGATGCGGGCTTTTGCGTATTCTTCCATCATCTCCCGGACATCCAAAGTCCCGCTGACAGTTGTCATCTGATTCCAATCAATCCTGTTTTTCTCAAACATATATTTTTCGTCCGAGTCCGTGGTAAAAGCGAAATTCTTGGTAGCGCCATTGGCGCCGATAAGCGTCATTTTGAAATCAGTTCTGCCCATCGCAGCCTGTAGGTCTGTGTCATCCACCTTTGTAACTTCATGCCCGGTCTTTGGATCAATATATACATAGGTTGGCTTCGGAACATATGCGATCTGCGTTTCAGTTCGCACCTCCCCTTTTACCGGTACCAGAACCGGCGGTTTCGCCTTTTCGGCATCCAGTTTTGCCTGGGTACCGGCCAAAGCAGCCTTTAGCACGCTAACATTCCAGGCATGATCAACTGCGACTCCCAGAGCCCCCCCGCTCAATAGAGAAACTATGCACAAAATGCCCATCGGTCGCCAACCTATATTCATACTTGCCTTCACTTTGTTAATAATCATTTCCAGCTCTTGATTTCCCAACAAGTTATCCACCTCCTATTTTCTCCATCCATTAAACTGCAGCCAATAAAACACCTACATACTTCGTAATTTTTACTCACTGCCTTCAAGTCCGGCTACCTCTTTTGGCGTATCATGGTCGACATCGAGCTTCTGATGTAAACGATTGATTAAAAACACCTCAGACTCGATAGCAGTATCGATAACCAACGTTGGAATAAACCACCGATACCATCCCAATAAAGCCTGCACCCGTAACACGGCCTGCTGTTTTTTCTCCGGGCACTCCAGAGCGCTGCACAACTGCTCCACCGCCCGAACCGCCTTCTCTACCGCTTTCTGCAAGCTCCCCGCAATACGATGTTCCAGCCGTTCATGCAGCCAGAACAGAATTATAATGATACTGTTTAGCCCGAGAAAAAGAGCGAGCGCCATAATTGTGATTTTATCCAAAGCAATGTTCATGTTTTACCCCCTTTAAATATAAAGGGCAGGAACTATATCATCCCTGCCACAACGCCAGATACTACTCGGCCAACCATTTTATTTTTTCATTCTAATTTTCACCGTTATCTTCTCACCAACAAATAAAAAAAGAGCCGGACAAAGTTCCTTAGCTCCCTTTTACGATATTTTGTTATTTTGCCGCATCTTCACTTTGCTTTGTTAACAAGCCTACGCTATCAATATAACATGATTTGATCTACAAAAATGCAACGATAGTGCAAGCTTTAGATAGGATACCAGAGACTACCTGCAAGACTACGAGGAAATCCTCCTTTCTGCATGAGTTAGGGGACGGTTTGACTCATTGTGTTCTTCACACCTTATTCCTATCCAAACCCAATAATTTCGCTACCAATAAAAACCGTGTAAAAGCTACTTGTGAACCAAAGGAACCATTTCCTTCTAAAAGTTAGCTCACTTTTTGCACACGGTGAGTACTGCCCGCGATCCCAACAAAATTGTGAATTTGCCTCTGCTAATGTATTCACCAGCTTATGGCAATTGAGTATGCCCAATCAGTCTGCCTCATGTCATTCATTAGGCTTAAAGTATAGTCCCCTTTTTGGTATCTAACTGTTGTGGCTTTGCCACCATATACATTTTCTTGAACAAACTGCCAACCATTCCTTTCGAATTCTTTGTCATAAAACTGGCGAATTTCATTAAAATTTTGCGATGTCATGTATTTACTGCCAACTGCTGCCAGGTTTAGCTTATGCCCCCCATAATGCTCTACAAGAATAGCGCCAGGTAAAGGCTGGATCGCATCGAATTCAATCTGTAGGGCTTTTTCTGTTGCCATCAGCCTAGGGCTATACTTACCGTAAAGAAGTGCTCCAATGACCAATAAAATAAGTAATAGCACACCAAGGGGTCCCGTCCGCGTTAGTTTCATACCCTTTCCCTCCCAATTTAACTCACTTCGCCTCCGTATTAAATATATTATTGGGAACAGTCTTAACTATAAAATCCGTGACATAATCAGGCATTTTCCAAGGAAGTTGCACTGTGTAATTAGCACCTCCACCTATTAGTTGGTAAACACAAAATCCAGTTTCGCCGGCAACCAGGTTATTCATAGGTGAATATGATAGTCCAGCGCCTGCTATAATTGGGTATGCACCGACATTAAGGCCCAAACCGCCAACGAAGTCACTTAATTGTTTATCGTCTAATTTTTTCGCTACGTGCCCCCAATTTATACTTCCTGTAATCGGTGTACCTATTCCAGCAGCCGGACCAAGACCAAAATAAGTATTGCCATTTTTATCTACAGTAGCTGAAACATTCAAACCTAACTTAACTAGAGGTGTGGAAAGCCCTACGGAACCAGTTACGTAGTCGGCTCCGCCTTTTTCCGAATCAGGATTACTCAAATTCTGCGGCATATAATCAGCCATTTTTTTCTTTAGCGTAGCTTTAAAATCTTTAATCTGAACATCTCCTGCACCGTCTTTTAGATCCTCTACAGCGCGCTGAACTTCAGGATCTGCACCCGGCCCCCCTGTCACCGTCCAGCTAACTGTTTCCGTCACCACTGGCCCTATTATTTTATCATAAATTATCCCAACAGAGTTTCTCTTTCCTATAATTGATGAAACACTTAATGTTTGTTCGTATTCATTTACTAATCCAGATTTCGTCGCTTCCGGTCCCTTCGATCCAAATGTATTGTCAAACACTGGATTCGTTGTTGGTCCCGGTATTATGAGTTGCTGGCCTGGGTATATATATTTCTCCGGATCTATATGATTTGCTCGCGCTATTTCGTCAACAGTTGTTTTATATTCCTGTGCGATATTCGTTAAATTATCTTCTGGTTTTATAAGATAATACGTTCTTAACCCCTCAGTAAACCTTGTTATGTCGAATATGCCTCGATCTAGCTGAGTTGACGACATATCCATAACATCGTTAACCTCAAACTCGTCAAACTCGATTACTAGATCTCCTGCTGCATATCCAGTTACTTTACCATCAATAGATTTTACACTACCCGTAAAAAGTTCGTCGTATTCACCCATAAAAATTCCTCCTTTGGCATTAAATTACGACTATCTTAGCTCAATACAAAGATATCCCCCGCCAGAATCGGCGAGGGGTATCTTTGTTATAATGCAATTATCAAGCGAAATCCGACGTCTACTGTATATCCCTCATATCTGTTGAAGTCCTGCGTATTCACCGAGCCCTTCGGCATTAACACGATGAGGACGGATGATATCCACTCCTATGTCCCGATACGGACTTCCACTAGATTTCAAGGATATGTTTGACGGCGAATCAGTTGCCGTAAACACGACATCGTTATCAAATAGCACTAACCATCGCGATGACTATAATTTCTTCGCGCAAGAATTAAGAGAGTCTAAGCTCCGGATAACATCTTCATCCTCGTTTCCATAAAAAAGACAGGAATTGAATTACTCCTGCCACAATACCGGCCACTACCCCGGCCAACCATTTTAAGTTTTTGATCTCCTGGTCCAACGCGGCAATCGTCTTACCCTGTTCAATGGCTACAGCATGAAGCTGCGTAAGTTCGTTTTGATATATGCCATTGAGGCCACTCGTATTGTCCTGTTTGGTCTCGATTCTCGCTAGGCGATCAATAATATCGAGGTGAAAACTCTTAATTTCGTCCACAACGCCTTTATGCTGTTTACATTCTTCCACCTTCCACCTCCTGTTTTAAAATCAGATCTGTGACAATATTGGTTCTTCTGTTTTATGTCACAATATCTTTCGTGTGTGCTTTGATCATATTTCCCTTATTTGTAGTACTCCAATTATGCCCTTTGGATATGAACTTTCTTGGAATTGTTTCACTATGGGCACTTGATAAAGGCACTTGGACGCTGGCTTATTTTGATCAAAGCCATAATATTACTTCCCTACCAACATACTAATAAATACCCAGGCTGACCACTTAATCCGTTTGTAGTCCAAGTTGAAGGTGTAGAGCCGCCTTTACCATAATTACCAAAAACACTACCAATGCCAGAATACCCACCTGCAATATTGAGACTATGACTACATCCGCCATTAAGACCAGGGTAAAAAGCCCCTGTTACTCTATTGTCACCACGTCCACCACCATATCCACCAACAAATCTGCCATTAGCCAGCCATGATTCACCATTATTATAGTTGTATGATTCCGTATTACCCATTCCCCCGCCGCCACCAAGAAGCGAAATATAAGAGCCAAATGATGTAACACCACCATCAGAGCCTTTACGATCATTACTGGTAGTCCCACCGATACCACCAGCGCCAATAGTAATAGGAATAACTTCCCCAGGTGTTACCGGAACAGGAACCATAATGCAAGCTTGACCACCACCACCAGAAGCAGTATCAAATGAACTATTGTAATTTCTCATCGAACCGCCGCCACCCCCGCAACCAGACACAAACACAAGTGTAAGATCACTAGGAACAGTGAATGTACCAGATGAAATGAATAATTGATTTCTCAGCTTATGCGTTATAGCATTTACATCCGTATCACTCCAATTATGTTCTTTAGATATCGCATCTTTTAAATACTGAAAATTATTTCGAATATCGGCACTGGATAAAGTCCCGTTAGCAACCGGTTTATTTTGATCAAAAGCCATAATATTACCTCCTAAAATTAAATAAGGTGTTGTGTACACCCACTTGAAAATTCACACTAGAAAACTGTATCCTGTATCGCTGTTTCCGGGCAACTTCTTTGGCACTCACCGCATTCAATACATAAGTCATGATTGATGGCATTGTTTACGATAGCGTCGGCGGGACACATCAATCCACATAAACCGCATTGAATACACTTATTTCCATCAATGGTGAGCATTAATCAATCACCTCCGCTAATTTTTGTTTTTTCTCCGTATTTAACTGTTGCATTTTGGTGCGAATGGCCGCAGTATCCGCGCCAAGCGCTTGTAGCATTAGCATTGCTTGCAGCCTTTTTTCGAATTGTTCTGTATAATGTGCCGTAATTTCTCCTCTATTTCTAACAACAAAAATTGCTCCCTCCGCATTAATTGTAACCTTGGGCATCAGAAACACACCTCCAGACCGTTCCCCCGCAATCTCGCGCGGTCAACATCGACAGCTAATTTGAGATTAGGCTCCCCGTTAATGACAAAAGTGCCAGGAGGTTTTATCACTGCTACCCCGGCAATCAACAAGGGAATAGCTGTGATACTGACATCCTCGCAGGCAACAGTCACCGTGGCCACACTGCCGACAACAGTTGCCTTTAGTGTTACCAGCGACTTCCTTTTTACCGCTCCATCGTCCAGTAAAGCTTCCGATAAGGCAATTGGCTCGTCATGGAAATATGCTCGCTCCCCACGGATGAGCAAATCTGCATGGTTAGGCTCAAAATCACAATTGCTCACCGTTATTCCTTCGCTATTAAAGATTGTCCACATACTATCTCACCTCTAAGTTCACATTATTTAACTCCCACAATCAGATAATTAGCGATAAAACCGGCCCGTTGTTCACTACCATAAACAGATACAACGCGGTTTTCATCAGCAAAACAATACTCCGAATCGTTACTATCCACCGTACCTGAAAAGTACATTTCGCGGAAACTTACTATCCACTTGCATTGGTTCTGTGTATAGCCATCAGGCAATGGTATGGTGCCACCACGGCCGATACTGCCGGTTAATATCGCAATATTGTTGCCCAAAGCCCCGGCAGCCAATTTGGGTGCCGTCACCGCTGCGTCATTAATGTCCTCCGTACCAATTTGACAATTCGCCGCCCTCACCTCGGGATTGGCAAGCAATTTATACTTGTTGATATCCGATGTTTCAAAAATCACTTTGAATTTAAAATATCGGAAGCCACGCAGCGATCCAGTCCAGTATAAATAACCTCCGGCGGTTTTAAGTAATAGCGTCTCGCAATATGATTGATTTTCGTCTTCTTCGTAATCCTGCCATTCATCAGTTACATTTGCAGGCCTGGTATATAAATTATCCTGACAGTATTTCGCCTTAACGGTTATTTGGACAGTTGCATCATTAATTGCATCACTAATCGCATCATTCATCAACGGCTTCGCCCAAAACTCAGCCTGGAGATTTGCGTTAGACCCATAGTCAAAACTTGCGCTAACCCAATATCCCGAGGGATGAACCGGAATGTCCCATGTACCGGTATCCCAATTCGAAGTGTCATCCCATTGTCTTACGGTGCCCAAGCATAAAGATGGATAACTTTGGGTATTAACGGCTACTTGATAGCTCTCACCAATACTCAAATCAACTGGATCTAATATACACCGATAGGCCTGCTCTCCACCTAATATGGATTTGACAAAACGCATGGCCTGAGACATGTCTCCCCAGGTTGAGTCTGTGAACTTATCTGCGCTAATTGAGCCTGTAGTGATTATTTCTGCCCGTATTGAATCAGCATCAATGTGCTCTGCCCGGATCGCCCCGGCTTTGATTTTCTCTGCCGTAATTGCACCGGTTGAGATGTGTGCACTTTCAATACTACCCGCTATAATATGGTCTCCCGTAATTGAATTGGCTTTTATGCTTGAACCACCAAGGTTCCCTCCATATTGCAAATCATATTGGGTAAGGTTTTTGACCTCATAACTATTATCAATTAGCGCATCGGTAATAGCAGTTATCGCGCCGGACATATCCACTTTGGCGATGGCATGCTGGTACGTGGCCAAAGCGGGCGGTTGGTCAGCAGATCGGTTACTGCCTACTTTCCAGTTTATAACGCCGAAAGAACTCCCATCATTCGTAAGCGCCTTTTCCACCAGAAAGAGCAGCATATAATTTCCACCGAAGGTATAAGAAACTTCGATTCTTGCTCCCTGCACGGGTGCTGTGGCAAATGTAATAGAACCATTCGCACCATCAACCGTTACGGTGGCGGTCTCGTTATTAACATACACCACTACATTGGAAACTGATTTATGGTATAGATTAAAGGTGGTTGTCACACCATCGTTGAAGCCCATAAATTCTTTAACGACATTTTGATGGTTTAATAGATCCAACAACCCGCCTTCCGCGTTTAGGATTTCGCCGTTTACTAAAGCTCTGCCTGACGAAACATTAACTTTTAATTCGGCGGGATTTGTCGCCGACACGACAAAACTATCGTTCCCTGTGTCCACGCTAAGAGTCGCATTACCGGTTAACTGATAATTTGCTTCGCTATTACTGTTTTCTGAGGACCCCGCCCTTGGCCGTAGATCTTTGATTTTATCCTGGGTAATTTCTGAAATTCCTGACCATACGTCAATCATCGCCAAAGGAAGATAATCCTTACCCATATTTGTGGGGTCGGTAGTAGTCTCCAGTACAACACCCGTACTATTAACATAGATGTAGCGAAGTTGACGCTCTGCACCGGCGTTAGCCAACTGCAGATACGTGTACGGCAAATCCAGCGGTTCTTCATTGTCCACAAAAATAGCTCTACCGGCCATGACTGCTATACGCAGGTCGTGCAGAGCTATGACATTGAGTCCGTAATCTACGATATTTCTCTTACTGTTCTTTTGCGAACCGACGAAGTTAGCGAATTTTTCAGACAGTCTTTGCAAATTTGCTTCCATCATCGCAATTCTTCTGTCGTTTCCCCCTGATCGGGAGGCAATACCCGCCAAACCAGTGGAATTATTGTCTTTCCCCAAAACTTTATTAATTTGCTCCTCAATCAAGTGGGCTAGTTCTTTGCCAAAAGGCATACAGTCTCACCACCTTATATACTTAATTCCTCATCCTCAGAGTAATTGCTCACTTTGATATTAAGTGCAGGTCGATACCCTTGTTTACTTTCGGTTATTTCCTCGACAAAATAACATGTCTCAACATCCTTGTTGAGCAGTAACGGATCCTTAACTCCCACAAAATGGCAGATATCTATATCGGGACGATAAACGACATCTATCCCTAAAGTGTCTTCAAGCCGGCGGATTTCGTCCAGCACTAATTCCCCCCTATTCTTTACATCTGTATAGGAGTTTAGATAATTATCAACCTTTAAAGCATTTTTTTTGAGGCCGATCTTTTTTAGAAGCTTGCGTTTTTCAAGAGGTAGTTTCTCTCCGCCAGTAAATGTGACATATTCCTCGGAATTAAGGGGCTGCCGCTTCGTTTTAGCGGTATAATTGGTGGTAATTATTCCCTGAGGCGCAGTTACAAATATTACCTCCCCTTCTGCATAATCAATAGTGTATAAAGCAAGATCTGAAGCTATTTCCACCCCATCTTCATATAATTTTACAATATCCGGTATGATAGGAGTGTTAGGAATAAAGAAACTACGGGTCACACCATCTCCGATCCCTATACAGTTACACAGTGCACTGGTTACAGCAATCGTGTTTTCTTCCCAAATCTGAACCTCTTTGATGGCCAAATACCAATGATAGTAATTGTCAGTTTTAACACTGGAGCCAATACCTAAAAACCCCCCCGAAGAATAGGAGTGGGATTCCGTCCAGTTAAAAGCATCCTCGGCAATCAGCTTAACCCCCTTAATCTTCCGGTCCTCAAGCTCACCTCCTTTAACTGTCACCCACTGGCTCGATGCCCCTGCCACTCCCCGGGAGGACCGGTCAATATAGAACCAGTTGGTACCATCTTCGGTAACTTGCACGCTGATACTTTGTTGGATGGTGCCCTTCTTGTAATTACCAACTAGAATACTAATTTCTTCTACTTTTTTCGCTTCCACCAAATCTATGGTCAGTAAATCAATCGGATATTCAGGAGGGGTATCTTTATTTTTCTTTATCCAGTGCCAGGATATTTGGTCATCGGTATTCTTATTTAACACTGAGGCGGCAGTGCCTCCAACTTTGATAATAGAATCAGCAAGCAGCAGGTTTTCGGCTGTGGCTGTATTCCTGAGGTCGTTGGGGTTTAAATCTACGCCATGTGCAACCACAACCGAATATAGGTTTTCCTCCGATACCGGGGCTTCAATTTTTTTGATTAGCTCCAATTTATAATCATAACCTGTAGCATCTCTTTTCTCCGTATAATCCCCGCGCAGGTTTCCTTCGGCGTCACAGTAAATGATATAGTTAGGTGCCAATTGCTGTTTTATTTTCTGAATAGCTTCAAAGGCACTCTTGATAGTAAGATTGGTGAAACGCATCGGCTTTAAGGATACATTTTCTGAATCTAGTATCATTATTTGTTCTGGTTTAAAACCTGCTTGTAAGGCCAATTCCCCAATTACATCCTTTGCCAAATTGCTATTATCATCATAATACCAATAGTCTGCAGTTACTTCATAAGGCACTTCGGTCGTAACGTATATTTTCTTATCCGTATATTGCAGCAAAGGAGAATGCGATAAATCTGAGAATGGAGGCTGTGAGAAAGTAATCTCTTTATCATTCACAGTTGTGGTGATATGCTTCGGTATACCATCCTCAAATACTCGTTGATCAAAAGCGCTACTTAATTGAAATGAGCGCTTAACACTAAAGCCTGGTTGAATAGTTTCCGGAATTGAGTATGTTGTGCTTGTTACCTGCGTCGCTTCAAATTTTCTTGGGCCCCACATTTTCTCACCAAAATAAACGTCACCGCTAATGAGGTCAACTTCATAGTCTTCTTTGATCTTTTCACCGTTTTTATAAAAAATCGGGTACGGAATATCCGCCCATGGCAGGTTTTCCTGATTGCCCTTATAATGCATATAATTACCGGCAGGCACTACGGTGAGCACTTCATCTTTTATTGGCTCTCTCTCAGGCAATAATTCAATTCGGTCCGGCAGATAATCCAGCAACAGTTTCATATTATCCATGGCGTAAACACTTAGGGATGGCTTGCCTCCCATATTGGAAGCTACTTGGGAAACAATAATCCCCGTAAAGCGTGGAAACCATTCAATGATCTGACCGACAGGGATTCCTTCTTCCAGCCTTATCTTGTTGCCGTAGCCGAAGATAGGGTCGGGCTGGTCATTTTTAAATGAATAAATGCCGCCAGGATTAGCGACATTTAGACTCAGTTTCGCCGCGCCTAATTTACGGCTGCGATTAATCTGATAACTAATTACCGGAGTATTCACTAATCCTACCGAGGTATCTATCCGCAGAACACCATCGATATAGATGCGGGTATGGGAAACGAAATTCTGTTGCGCTAAAACCTGTTGACCGGCATCTGAAAGTTTGTTCATCGGCTTACACCTCCCGCAGCTTGATATTGACAGCATAGCGCTGTTCGGGGGACCCGGTGATCAAATACTGTTTTTCCACTGCATCAACGTAGGCTGTAAAAGTAGCTAGCAGATGGTCTACGATCTCAACTTTTTGACTCGCTGCTGGTTGGTTGATGTACCCCATGAGCATATCAAGTTGTGCCTGGTTAACATTAGCCCACACCAACTGCACATCTTCCTTCTTAAACGTAATCGGCGATACCACACGACACTGACTGCCATCAACCAATTGCTCGTATACAACATCCACCTGTTTGCTCCGACCATAATTTGTCGGATTTACGTCTAGATCCAAATAATTTTCCTGTCCGAATTGACGGATTTTCCATTTAACCATAACCTTCCACCTCTATTAAAATTTAAAAGCCTGGTTATTTAAACCAAGCTTCTAGAATGATGTAATTTTGTCTTTGTAGTTGGTAACTGAACACTCAGTATCCTGAATATCCTTGCCATCCGGCAGGTGCAGGTGTTAAAGGTGGCGGGATGGCCCCGCAACCCTGCGTTCCACGACTAACCAGCGGAAGACCAAGAAGCAGGCGCTGGTGTGCGTGATGCGCCGCCTGGTCAACATCGTCTACGGCATGATGAAGCATAGGACGGCCTACGTGATGCCTGACCTGCCAGAAAAAGAGGCCGTGTGATGGAAGTGGCAGCATCCGCGAAAGATGCTGCCACCATGTTGACTATTTTGTATTGTCGTCCAAGGAGAGCGACAGTTGCGTCACTGACGCTTCGGGCGGTCCTGACGCTTTGCTAGGGGCATTGAGGGTGAATGACTGCAGAATTTCAGTTCTGCGGTCAGTTTTTGTGCCCTATGTTTGTTAGGAAGCTAGAAGTCACAAAGGTTTCTGCGATGCAGCCACCGTCGACTGTCGTTTTTCAGTGAGTTTGGATGAAGTTTTGTAGTGAGCAATTCTTATTTGGTAAATCCTTTATCAATAATTTTACCATTAGAAGGATCAACGGTATATGCAATACCCGAAAAATTTGTCGCGACAATTTTGTCGTCGTCTGTAATACGTGTCCCGACATATTCAATATGGCCATTGATTAGATATACTTCTCTAGGGTCTTGTATTTGCCAAACTATCTTCCCATTTTCATCTACAGCGTATATATTATTCAAAAATGTAACACCCATAGGAATGTCTAATAAGACGATGTAGAGTCCCATGCACAACTTTACATTATCAATCTTATACTGAAAACTGACCCTTTGTCTATTTACGAACAGTATATTCCCTTCAACTTTATAATCACTCATGATTTCACCACCATTCCCCTTCTAAAGATCTCGGATTAAAAAATTCACCGACTCTTTCATCTAACAAGTCGATCTGAGTTCCACCACCTTTTCCCCATCCAGGGATTTCATTAGCTTCACTTATACGAATTTTGGTGTCTGCAGGTAATTTGACGTCAGCAACGTACTTGGGAACATATTTCAAAGCAAACTTGTCTTTGATTTGCTCTGGAGTTAAGCCAATGATATCTTCCTTCCTCATGAGCCATCCTCCTTTTTGGAAGGAGTTCACATCATCATATACACGCACAAAGCCACTTGTTTCTTTTCGTAATTCTGCTTCCATTACTTTTGTTCCTTCTCTAACAGGCGGTTTGTCCAAGCCTTTTGCTTTCCACCATTGATTTGTCTCTTCGGCAGTTTTTGTTACCACATTCCTTGTATTGATATTTTGCAATACACCTTCAGCTTTACTCAACCCCTTAGCTAAGAAATTAGCAACTTCCGTAGTACCTTCACTAACCCTGATCGTTTTAACAGCCTCTCCAACATCTTTCACTAATTTTGGGATAGCCTTCGTTCCCTTAATCAACCCAGAGCTACCTGTTCCGCCAAAGCTGCCCAAAAAAATCGTTCCGTTCGCCCACTTCTGAGTCATTGCACGCAGTTCCGCTTTTCGCTGCTCTCGATCATCTACAATGTTAATTCCCAATCGTGACCATAGCGACTTTTCCGGTACTGATACAGTATTAAAATTTAGATTAGTGACATCGTTCTTATCATTATATGTAGTAATCGCACTAATACTCCCATCAGCATTTTTGGTGAGATTAGCATTAATAATTACTACTCCGTTATCAGGTATTGTGGCTTGTTCGACAGAGGCTTCGGGAGTCGCCATCCACGGGTGAACTGACAAGATCGAGTTGTCGCCGCTGGATGCGCCCGCGTCTATGCCGCCTGTTGTGCCTCCGGTATCCGCGTTTCCGTCAGCACTGGCGCGGTAGATTATACTCCAATATTTGTTTAGCCGAGTTGATGCCGCCATTGCCAGTTCATGAAACGCCGGATCAATTTTTTGCTCTTGCTCAACATAGCTTGTATGCAATCTTGTAATATTATAGTCAAAACTCGCCTGACCACTGTTCTCGTATTCTTCAACACTAGAATATTCACCAATAACGCTCAATTTGTGCCTCCCCCTTCCATACTGGCTACATCTAGGCATATCGCCCAAAAAGCACGGAGCCGGCGAATAATGACGCTGCCCCTCTGAGTCAGAGGATAGTGAGTCAAGTGACGGTTCTCTGACTCATTTTATTCTTTGGACTACATTCCTATCGAGACCTAGTAAATTCGCTATTTCCCGCAAAGATAAATTTGACTTATCTTTTAACTCCCCAATCAAAGAATCTCTTTCCAAAATCCCATGCGAAACTCACCCCCGATAGAATAATTGGGCATTTATTTGAAGTAGTGTATTTCAATGAAAACCCAGTAAAATAGGTACATAAACGTTTTCGACCTCGTCCCCATTAAGCCGGATTAATTCATTAATAAACCAAGCCCCGTACCAATTGCGACTCATAGTCATTCGTTAGTGACTCCCGAATGTACTCTCCAAACTGGTTATTTCCCACTTTCACGACTATTTTTCTATGTCCTCCATACGAACCCCCAGAGCCATAACCGGTGCGGAAATAATAAGAATCGGGCATGTAATATTCATCACGCTCTCCCCGATCCATCGTAAACAATTTGTCAAAGGCCTTTTTTGCATCTTTGAATTTTGGACGATACCACTTATCTATGCCTGGTGAGAATATTCCAGCAAGGAGGCCGAGTGCTGCACCTAAATAGGGACTGAAACCGAACGCCTTTCCTAACTGATATCCCGACATCGCACCACCAATTGGATCACCTGACTTATACGCACCGTAGACACCAGCTAAGCCACCAAGTCCACTTGCAAAGCTGCTGCTTGTATTTTTCAATTTATTAAATTGTGTAATGTACGAAGCAATCTGGCTCATTGCTCCAAACACTTGATCAGCATCGCTGACCCTGTTTCGATCACCAGTCTCGCGTGATAAGTACAACGAAGTCCGAGCATTATTTGCAGCCCAAGTAGCCATTTGTTCGCCCAACGACTTGTTGAGTACTTGGCCTACAATGCTCTCAATCATTGCCGTTAATTCAGCCAGCCTTGGATCATGTTGCGCCATAGATATTCCTCCTTCTTCCTTAGTCATCCTGAAAAAGTTTAAGCCAATTTACCAGCTGTACTGGCAATTGGCTCTATACTTTACTGTAAAATAATATTAATAGTTCTGCCGGGCTGCATGGACTTTTTTACATTGCTCCACCCAATTCTTAAAAGCCTGGGGGTTGTCCATAACTTCCTGGGGTGGGGCATCTGCTATGTTTGCAGATGTTACTTGTCCAATGATTTCGTGAACCCGGTCATAATACCCGGACCAGTGCGCAGCTTCTACTAGAAAATCGTCTTCCTCCATGGCTGATGATAAGGTTACCCCATACCTCCGGGCATAGTTATCTAACTTCTGGAAGTATGGGGTTTGAGAAAAACCTGGGCATTGCCGCATTCCGTTATAAAATCAACCAGGGCCTCATATAGTTTTTCTAGGACCTCTGGAGGCATAGAGTCTTTCATTTCATCAACCGCGGAAAAAAGCTGCTGCCGGTTTTCGTCATGCAATGTTTGCACTAGGGTCGCATCGAGTACTGCGCAAGACCAAGCGGTGTGCAACCGACGGTCGACTTCCAAACTTACTAGTTTATCAACCAGTGACTCCCGATCGCTCTGCAAAAGTTCGGTACGCCGTTCCTGCATTATGATTTCTGCTTTGGCGGCGATTTTTTCCCGGTAATCCTCCTCATCCCCGGCCAGGGTTAAGGCTGCCTTTGCGAAAAACAGTTCCTGCTCCGCTTGTAGCATTGCTTCCGTTAAGATTTCCCGATCTTGCAAACGATAGATGGATCTTATTGACTCTGCCGCTTCCGCAAACAGCTTTACGGTGTCGGCATGAATTTGCTGCGCTTCGGAGAGCATGGTTTCCTTAGCTCTAGCGGAAAGGGCTACGAAAACAAACTGTCGGGTTGTGTCATTAAATTGCAGCGCTATTTTTCTTTCGCGATTATAAAGCATTTGCTTAGTCATGCTCCTCCCTCCCCATAGCAAAATCCGCGATATTTGCTTTCTTCAACGCGTTATATTTGTTGAGCAGCACCCGGCGGAAGGTCTCAAATTTCTGCATATCCCCCTCGGTTAGTAATACGACATAGTCTAAAACCGTTTCCAGCATATTTTGCAATTTAGCATTGGTGCGGGACAGTAATTCATCCTTTTGCATGGTCACATTCCTCCTCGTATTTTTAAAACAAAAGGAGATAGAAATTGTCTCTCTATCTCCTTTTGGCTAACTAGCTGTTACTGATGGTTAAGGTGCCGGACTTACCTGTCCAGTTATAGCTTTCCGTCAGCGTGCCATTTACGGTGGACGGCATACCACTGGCACCGGTTACAATATCCGAAACGGTAATCCGTTTTAATACGGTGGTATTATTGACCGGTGATTTAATAACGACTTCCAAGCCTAAATTATTCTCCGATCCATAGGCGGGCAGTTGCTCAATGCCAAACTGAGTTTCGCTTGCTGTGTCAGAACCGTAGGTCAATAGTTTTTTAAGCGCGAAGTCATTCATCAATACACTGAAATTACCCGCGATATTCGGTACGCTGCTCGGTGCATAGAGCACTTGGGTACTGCCTAATTGTTTAATGCGATCCCGTTTAAAAGAAACACCAATACCATCCGACTGCAGGCGGGGGATCCAGGTTTTACCGGACACCCCGATACTCAGCGGCGTGTAACCACCCCGCACTGCGGCAGGCGCCGTTGTGTTAAAGGCGGGACTGAGTGGGGTACCGATGACGGCGGAACAAAACACCAGCGTCCATACATCTCCGCTCGTTAAGCCGCTGGCAGTGATACGCTTGGTGCCCGAAGTATAGGTATAGTCGTTGCCTTCAGTCATATTCACAGCAATACCGCTCCTGGTCCGTGTGGCCCGCAACAGGTAGCTGCTGTTAAAATAGCTGTTGGATTTGGTTGGAACCGGCGCTTCTTCCGTGCCCTGGCCGGTGACCTGGGTGGGCAATCTAAAATAGCCGACGCTAGCATCAGTGGCTGTAATCGTGTACGTTTTGGTTAATACATAGCCATCAAAGACCGTAAGATTATCGGCTACTAAATTATAAGCCTCTGCAGCGCTGCCGCCGGCATCATAGCTGAAGCTGATGCCGTCGACATTGGCACCTCTAATATAAACGGAGCGGAAAAAATTACCGGCGTTATCTCGTACCACACCGACATAATCGACGGCAGCGCTGACAAAATCCGGTAAGTTAAAAGTAGTGGCCGAGGTTTTACCAGTAATAGCCTTGGTAAGATCGAGGCCGGTATCGAGCGCACTTACACGAAAACTAATTTCGGCCGGATCGGTAACAATCCCGGTATGACCGGCATTACCCAATTCGTCAATCACACTGGTCGGCACATTGGCGGCAAGATCCACGGATTGGGCCCTCCTAACCAAAGTATTATTCAAATAGTGCACGCAGCGGTCAGATTTTAATGCTGAAATAAAAGAAGGGGTTGGCATTGTTGATCACTCTCCTAAGCTAATAATAATGTGTTAGCGTAAATTCTTGCGCGGGCCTTAAACCTTTGGGTAAGGTCAACTTCTACCCGCACCCCGTCGCTGATCATAACAATACCCGTATCCTGCCGCGTGGCATTTAATACGGGTAGCATTTTGTTTTCGAATAGATTTTTAATTGCTTCAGTGATGTCGTTACGGTCGGCCTGGGTTGTCGTGTATACGTCGGCCACGAACACCCGGGGTCTTTTACGGTAGCCTGCCAGTTCATACTGTTCATCCACCTTGGTTTTGTCATGCTCCAGGGCTATGGCAAGCCCCGCTGGCGGAGTCGCCGGCAAACCGTAATTGACCGCCAGTCCGGTGTAGCTGCTTTGCAGCGTTTCCAACTGAAAATAAATTGTGTGAGTCAGGTTTTGTAATAGACTCATAGATCACCCCACCTTAATCATTTTTTTATGCGACACACTTGCATGTGAGAAGAAGAACAGCCTTTCGAGTCATTACAATTTGACAAAAGCCCTTCTAATGAACATGTATTACCTAATCCTTATAAATTCTTATTTTATCAATTCGAAGAAAGATATCTTTATTGAGGAGGAAATCGTTACCTGTGCTCTGACCAATTCCTCTGACGGACTCTCCCTTTTACCCGTTGGTAGCCGTCATGTTCCATGAGGGTAGTGATGTCATCTAAGGTAAGTTGTTCCGTTTGTTGCTGCGTTTCCGAACGTATTTTTGGGTCCATCTGCATTAATTCTTCTTGCAACTCTGTTGTCATTTGTTTTCACCTCCAAATATGGTTGTCAGTTGGGATAAGCAAAGAGCTAAGGGGAAAATCCCCTTAGCTCCTGCTTACATTCACACTTTTTTCAATTTCATAATTTCTTACAATACCAATATAGCACGGCACAAGCCGCCAAAAGTGCACTAAAAGTGCAAACCTACAGAAACCCGTAACGTATTGCAATCAGCGCTAGGGCCCGGTCACGCCAATGATAAAAGGTCCGCAGACAGATATTTAACGAATCCGCCACATACTGATTTTCTCCAAGTTTAAAGTATTTGAGCTCAATCAGCGTTTTGTACGCCTCCGGCATTTCGTTTAATACCGCCTCGATCGCAGTAACCGAATACTCTAGACGTTGAATATTGCGGTCAGTCAGCAGATACATCACCTTGTGTTCCACAGGACTGGCGTTATTGCTTCCCCGACTAGGTTCATTATACCCGCTGGCGCTTTGCTGCAAGTAGATATTTTGGCGGGCTTGGGTCAAAGTTTTTTTATGTATTGGGTAATTAATTAGTTCTCCTTCCAGATACTTTTTGATATGTTTAGGCAACCGCATGGCACATCAACTCTCCCTTTATTTTGTTGTCTGTAAACAAAATATCATGTTTGCAAGCAACTATGCAAGCGCTTTTATTGTCGAAAGACAACATTTTAGACCAATAGTATTGTTTTTTTTCAACACATATATTACAATAAAATTGCAAGTACAGGAGTGTGATCGACATTATGATCGTGTTTAATAAGGAGCATTTTGCACGAGTTTTAACTGATGCCAAGGGTAATCGCTCTATAAATCAGTTTGGCCTCGCCTGTGATGTGGATCCCGGCTACTTATCCAGGCTATTGCGGGGTTTATTAGATAATCCGCCTAGTCCGTCCATCCTGGCAAAAATTGCTTCCCAAGCCCATAACGGGGTGAGTTATACGGACATGATGAAGGCTGCGGGACTTCTGGCACCGGATGAAGAAGCAACGGCTAGTACTACACCTGCCGATACCAACATGCAGGGGTTATTACGGGAAATGGATGCGTTTTTCCGTCTGCAGCCCAATTTAACCGACAACGACAAAGAAACCCTGATTAGGGATATGCGAGACTATTTCCGGTTTAAAGCTGAACAAACGCGTCAAAAAAAATAGAGTGGAAGAGAATCCGCTTTATTTTTTACCCATCATACGAACATGTGTTCTATAAATTATCTAGGAGGGATGTTCTGTGCACCCTGCAGTCCAAGCCGCTCAACTGATTAGAGAGCGCTACCCGCAAGATAAAGCAAGTACCTTAATAGGTATTCTCCTGAAAGAGCATCATATCACCCTTGATCTCTGGCCTGTGAAAACCGATAAATTTGCTGGCTGTCTATGGAGAAATGGTGATGAATGGACCATTGTGCTAAATACCAGGCAAAGTTCCCAGCGCAGGCTGTTTACCGTTGCCCACGAATTGGGACACTATTTTTTGCATCGGCAGCTGCAAAACCAGTTTACCTGTAATAACTCATCTGCTGCTTGCTCAACCACCCTGGAGAGGGAGGCCAATGCCTTTGCCGCGGAATTGCTGATGCCAGCACACCAAATACATCAGTATGTTCAGCATCATTATCACCCCTCCCGTACAGCAAATTTACTTGGTGTATCTGAAGAGGCTCTGAAATACCGCCTGCAGCACCTGCGTTTGGAACGTTGAAAGATATCATGACACACAAAAGGAGCACCTGGTTTATAGACCAAGTGCTCCTTTTTTACATATATTTTACTTTCCCTCTTCGGCCAACTCCAGTAACTGCTGACGATGGCCCAATACAATTAAAATGTCATCAGCACATAATATTTCTTCGGCATTGGGATTATGGATAAACACCTCACCGCGCTTGATGGCTATGATGATGGCGTCAAACTTACTCTTGATCCCGGATTGGGATAAAGCAACTCCCACCAAAGCGGAGCCTGGGTAGAGCGGAATTTCACCAATATCCAAATGCAGTTCTTTATTGTATACCACGTTTTCCATGAAATCGACTATGACCGGCTGTAACATGGAGGATACCATCTGCCGCGCGCCCATCAAAGCTGGATAAATAACCGAATGGGCCCCAGCCCGTTTGAGTTTTTCTTCCGCCTCGCGCCGATTAGCCCGGGATACAATTTTAATGTTAGAGTTTAGTGTACGGGCGGTCAATGTAACATAAACATTATCCGCATCATCCGACAACGCCGTAATAATGCCTGCAGCCCGGTTTATCCCCGCCTCAATGAGGGTTTCGTCCAGAGTTGCATCGCCCTGTAATGTCAACACACCCTCTTCGCGCAATTTATTAACAACATCTTCGTGATTTTCAATAACCACAAAGGCCTGTTTTTCGTGTTTAAGCTTGTCAACAATGACTGTCCCTACTCGCCCGACTCCACAAACAATAATGTGATTCTCCAAATTAGCAATCTTCGTTTTCATTCGGGCTACCCCCCACACCTGTTTTATTTGCAATGTTGTCAATACGGATAAAGCATAGCCCATAATGGCCAGCCCAACCCCAATCAATCCAATTGTAAATATACGCCCGGCGAGGGTCTGGGGAACGATGTCGCCATAACCAACCGTGGCCAAGGTAACTACCACAAAGTACGCCGCCTCGCCCCAGGATAACTGCTCAAGATACTTTATCCCGCTTACCCCGATAATAAGAACCGTCAGCACCGTAATACTTGCAAATGTCAGTTGGCGAAACATGGGCATAAACTTCTCTACTCCCTCCCTACCCCGCTAAAAACAATAATCTACGTAAGCTGATCAGATCAAGGGCATTATGTTCTAAGATATCTAACATTCTACCAGGTTCCTGCGTCCTGATGAACCGGTTATAAGCATCCGGTATGCGATGTCCCGGGATGTCTCCTTCCCGTTTCATATTCAGAACATGCTCCTCCAAAGTGGCCAGCCGGCAGTTTGGCAAGTGGGCACGGTAATGTCGTCTGGCAAACCATAGCAAATCAATATGACACTGCGGTGAACTATAGGGCAGGTTATACTTGGCCATTCGGGTTTCAATATAGGGAATGTCAAAATTCCTACCATTATAAGTGACAACGGACCCAAATTCCTGCACCACTTCGGTGATTCCACTCAGCAGCGCTTTTTCCTCGGCGGGCCGTCGTGCTAAGTATTGTTTCAATCTATACTGCCCGTCACGCCGAAAAAGTAAACCCACCAAGAACAAAGGTTGGCGAGGTTGTAGTCCCGTGGATTCAATATCCAGGAAAAGCATGTCGTCCAAAGTGCTGGGATTAGGCCGTTCCTCAGTGATAACCCCAACTAGGCTGCGCAGGTTCCCCCCTGCCGACATTGGAATCTGTGTATTGATTTGACCTTCGTCCAGCGCCAGTTCTTTTTCAATAAGATAGTATGTGCCAAAGGGAGTTTGTACCTCCCTACCATTATCGAATAAGCATAATGCCGGTAGTTCTTGCTCCGATTCTTCCCGATAAATATTCACATTGGTACCCCTCTCCAGGATTAACTTCGACTACGATAGTACTTAGTTCTATATTCTAAAACCAAAACCTTTTTCCAAGTTTACTTCCCTCCAGTAAAAACTTTGCCAACTATAATATTTCACTTCCTTAATTTACAATAATTAGTTTACATATAACCGAAGGAAAGTTATTATGAACGGCGAATATAGAGTACAAGTAGCCGAATCCGTCATGGTACGGGGGAACCACGTTAGGGGTGAATTACCTATTATCGGTATCGGGTGTCCTTTTAACCCAAACCCGTCAGCTAACCCCGGAGGCTTGAAAAAAGGAGGATATATATTGAAAAAAATTCATATCTTAACCATTACCTTACTTCTGCTTGTTTCCTTTGTTGCTTCCAGTTCCGTTGCTTTTGCTGCCTTCGGTGACGTAGCCCTAAGCCTGGGGTCCCGTGGTGCCGATGTGAAAGTACTACAACAGAAACTTAACACCCTTGGATACTGGTGCACTGCAGACGGCATTTTTGGAAGCTACACACAGAAACTAGTTATTAAATTCCAAACAAATCAAGGTATCAGTCCGACTGGTACGGTAGGAAAAATCACCTCCGCCCGTTTGATCGCTCTGACAACTTCTACTTCTACTCCTACTCCTACTCCAGTACCTGTCCCTGCTCCGGATAGCAAAGGGACTGCCATCATCAGTACTGCACAACAGCTCCTTGGTGTGCCTTATGTATGGGGTGGATCCTCAACCAGTGGTTTTGACTGTTCAGGCTTTACATCCTACGTGATGTCCAAAAATGGCATTTCCATTCCCCGCACCGCAGCTCTCCAATTTGCTGCAGGTACTCCGGTAGACAAAGCGAATTTAAAAATTGGTGATTCGGTATTCTTTACCACCTATACAGCGGGCGCTTCCCACACTGGGTTCTACATGGGTGACGGCAATTTCATCCATGCCAGCTCCGCCGCAGGTAAAGTAACAATCTCATCTCTAAACAGCACTTATTACAGTGCTCATTATATCGGTGCTCGCCGATATTTGTAAAATAGTTCTAAAATTAGATTTTTAAAAAAGGAAACTCCGCTGCCATGCGGCGTTTCCTTTTTTCTATGCCCGTGACGGACAACATGACCAGATTATTGCAAAACTCTCTTACTAGTTATTTTGCGTTTTCGATAAGCCGTAAAATATGAGGACTATAACTGAATATTGGGATTCGTTTCATAAGTAGAGGAGGCGTGCTGCGGGAGTTCTGCCCGGATAAAGTACTGAAGCCTGCTTTATAACTGAATTTTTTAACCAATAGCATAACTGTTTCATTGTAACTACCTCCCGGGTAGGCAATGCTGTTAACCGGGTTCTGCAAAAGATCCTCCAGTGTTTGTTTAGACTGTTCCAACTCTTTACATAGTTCTGCTTCATTTAAATTGGCTAATCGACGGTGTGTTACCGTATGGGAACCAAAGGACATACCAGCATGGTGCATTTCGAGAACTTGGCTTGAAGTAAGTTTGTCTGCCTGATCTAAATAGGCGGTTGGAATAAAGAAGGTAGCTTTCATCCCATAATTTTTCAGAACCGGGAATGCGACTTCGTAATTATCGATGTCTCCGTCATCAAAAGTAATCAGAATCGGTTTCTCCGGCAACTCAGAAACCGCTCCCACCACGAAATCTTCATATTGTTTTAATGTCAAGGTAGTATACCCTGCTTCCTTTAAAGCCTTCATTTGGTTTTCAAAACGCTCAGGAGACAGGTACAAAGGATGTATTACAGTGCCTAGTCGGTGATAAAGAATAACTGGCACGGTTTGGACAGCGGCGATGGCTGGAATGGTCAGCACCAACAACAGTATTGCCGCACAAAAAAGGATCTGAAATTGTTTCAAGTAATAAATCCTCCTAAAGCAGTATTTTTAGCATTATATTACCACTATCTTTTCCCATATGTCGAGAAGGTTAATAAAGATTTCCCTTTATGTCTTTTACGAACATATGTTTGCTTTTTATGGGCGGTTTTAGTAAAATATAATTAAATCTATATCTAAGGGGCAGGTGGATTTTTTGTTATCTGATAAAGTTGCAATTTTGGGTGGAGCAGCTAAATATGATGTATGTGCTTCCAGCGCTTCCACCCAACAGAAAATCAGCCAAGCAAGTCTTGGTCGGGCAGCCCCGTCCGGTGTCTGCCATTCTTTCACACCAGACGGACGTTGTATCTCCTTATTTAAGGTATTGATGACCAACGAGTGTTCCAAGGATTGTACCTACTGTCCTAACCGTATCCAGCGGGATATTCCACGTGCCAGTTTTTCGGCTGAGGAACTTAGCACCCTTTTTCTCGACTTATACCGCCGTAATTACGTTGAGGGGCTTTTTTTAAGTTCAGGTGTAAAGGGTAGTTGTCAGTCCAGCATGTCCGAGATGCTAAAAACTGCCGAAATATTGCGTTATCAACATAAGTTTGGTGGTTACATCCACTTAAAAATACTACCCGGCTGTAAGTCGGAATTTATCGATCAGGCGGCTTCCTTAGCCAATCGCATCTCTTTAAATATGGAAGTACCTAACCAACACCGTATGTCCATGTTAAGCCACTCGAAAGACTTTCAACGGGATTTAATCACTCCGATGGCGTCGATTGCCAAAGTATTGGGGAAACATCCCGGTACCACCCATACAACCCAATATATAGTTGGTGCAGCCGGTGAAAGCGATCTGGAAATACTGCGTTCCACAACTGATCTATATAACGAATACCGGCTAAAACGGGCTTACTTCAGCGCCTTTCAGCCGGTGGAGCAAACACCGCTCGCAGGCCGCCCGTCCGCTCCCTTAATGCGTGAAAACCGGCTATACCAATCCGACTTTTTAATGCGATTATATGGTTTTCGGCTAGATGATCTAGTTTTTGACCAAGCTGGTGATTTAGATCTAACACTGGACCCTAAACTGATGTTTGCGATCAAAAACCCAGGTATGTTTCCGCTAGAAATTAACAAAGCCAGTTTCCAACAGCTTTTACGGGTACCTGGCATCGGCCCTCGGTCAGCAGAACGGATCATCAAGGTCCGCCGCCAATTTCGTCTAACCATGCCAACGGAGCTTAAAAATATAGGTGTTGTCATAAAAAGAGCCTTGCCTTATGTAACAATTAACGGTAAACACTTTGCCAACCTGAACTGGCTTGCTAAACCCCGTAAAGAAGAATTCAAACAGCTAAGCCTATGGGGCATTAATTAGGAGGAATCCAGATGATAAGCTACTCGCCTAAGGTTCTATCCATATTAATCGCGGCTATACTTGCTAAAATTCATAGTGATATCGCCGTGATTAAAGACCCAAACGCTATTCAAGGGCTGTTTGCCGTAGGAGCGGAGTTTGATGCCGATACCTACTATTTACCTGAGCTATTGAAAACTTATCAATCTGCTTTCAAGATTAGCATCACATGGCTTGAAGCAGCCCCCGGACAACAGTTGAAACAGCTCATCCAATTAAATTTGCGTTATCAACCTACAGATCACGCTTTGATCCTTAAAGCGATCACCGAAGCCTTGGAATTCGGCCCGCAGTACTGCCTGCAGGGTGTTTCCTCTGCCGCCCGTAAATTTGCAAAGCGGGCGCGGTCCGTTCAGCATGAGGTCCATCGCATGCTGGGTTTTGTGCGTTTTGTCCCCCAAGGAGAACATACTCTGGTCACAAAACCAAAGTTGCAGCATCAGACGTCGGACCTGATCCTTCGTAGCTTTCAGCCCCGCTATCCGGAACATAAGCTGGTGTTGATCTTAGATGACTATGCCATTTCTATTTTTCACCATACATTAAAAAAAGAAGCCTCGGGACCCTATCTGGCTTGCCTTGAAGATAACACTACCAAGGAATTATGGAACCGGTACTATCAGTCCCAGTATATCGAGACCCGCTCGAATATCACTTTAGCACAGCAGCGTATCCCCCTGAAATATTGGGATTGGATGCAAGAGGGAGAGATCTTAAAGAACCACAAAGCCCGTTAAATATATTTAAATAATCTCTAACCGCCAAGGGCGCCAAGAACGCCAAGGGGAAAACTTAACTATCTGTAAAACAAGCCGGAGGAATACTCGGCTTATTTTATACCATCTTGATTAATTCACTGGTATGTACGATCACGTTATTTAACGACAGTTTAGCAAGCTCGAAATCTCTCACCAACTCCTGGGGTTTAACCGATATCCAACTTTCAATCAAGTTAGCCTTATATGCTAAGTAACCTACAATTTTTTCAGCTTTTGCCCCCTGGCGTCTTAAAGCGGCAATGGAGATATCGCCATGGCGCTTAGACAAACGCTGACCATCCTCTCCTACTAACAAAGAAACATGGCTATAGTGAGGAATGTTAAGTCCTAATAATTTAAATAGTAACAACTGTCGCGGTGTAGAGTCCAATAAATCCGCACCTCGGAGCACATGCGTGATTTTCATCGCCGCATCATCAACTACAACAGCAAGTTGGTATGCATGCACGCCATCGGCACGACGTATGATGAAATCCCCCACATCCCGGGCTAGTTCCTGACGATAGACGCCTCGGCATAAATCTGTAAATTCAACTGTCATCGTAGGAACAGCTAATCTTAGTGACGCCTGGCATCCTGCCATTTCCCTAAGTCTATCAGGGGTCAGCCTCCGACAAACACCAGGGTAAACATATGTATCTCCGACATGGGGAGCCCTAGCCACTGACCTTAATTCAGCCCGACTACAATAACAGGGGTATAACAGGCCTGCCCTTTCGAATTGTTGCAGTGCAGTCTCATATAGGTGACGCCGTTTGTCCTGAACGTAAGGTGCATAGGGGCCTCCGATATCCGGACCCTCATCCCAGTCTAGACCTAGCCACCTTAAGTCCTCGATGATCTGGTTGGCATGCATCCCTTTGGAGCGATCAGGGTCCAAGTCCTCCATGCGTAATATCATCTTCCCACCCAATACCCGGACCTGCAGCCAGGCCAGCATTGCTGTCCATGCGTTGCCAAGATGCATTTCCCCCGATGGACTGGGAGCAAATCGCCCACGATAACCGTTATACATAAATTACCCCCACACTCTTTTAGATAATCCCCCTGTCACCAATAAAATTCCTGCAACATATTGTATTTATTGGGAGGTGCTTTTTCATGTTTCGTGATAAAATACGCTGCCCCATATGCAGGAAAGAACTGCAACCATACACAACCATCGACGACACAAAACAAACCTTTGTATTAATGAAGGAAGACTGTCCTCTGGAACAACCAATACGCGTTTTTGTGTACACATGCTCCACTTGTGGTAATATTCAGCTATTTGGCGTAATTTAATCTTATTATACAAAATGTCAACGAAAAAGATAAGAGGTCCTTCTATTAAGAATGCCTCTTATCTTTTATCCATTAATTTGTAATAATTGCAAACCAATTCATTCGGCACTTGATCCTTCATTAAGCCAGACATGATAGCTATACCGTCTACGCCTGTTTCCATTACTGCTTTGACCCTTGATAAATCGATACCGCCGATTGCAAAAACCGGAATGGACACAGCCTGCCGAATGTTGCGCAGAAATTCTAACCCTCGGGCCTCCAAGCCTGCTTTACAATCTGTTGCATAAACGTGACCGGCGATAAGATAATGAGCACCGTCTTTCTGTGCACCGACTGCCTCCTGAGGTGAATGTACCGACATCCCCAGCAACTGTCCCGGCTTTATTAGAGAACGAGCAACCGAGACAGACAGGCTTTGATAACCAAGATGCACACCAGCGCTGCCTACAGCCAGTGCTACTTCTACACTGCCATTGATGATTAGCCCGACCTTGTGATAATCGGTGATCCTTTTTATCTCCTGTGCTAAAGCATAGAGTTCATAAGGAGGAAGATCCTTTTCCCGCAGCTGGATAAAATGGGGATGGGACGCAGCAATCTTCTCCAACTTTATTAAAAACTCTGTTCCTGCTAAATGTCGGTTAGTCACAACATAGAGCATCTTATCCTCTCCATTCACCACGGTAATAATTATACAGCTTCCCCGCTTTGGCAAAAAGTCCTGCTGCCTTGCAATTTTAGGTAAATCTTAACTGACACCCTTTCGTCCTCAAATACGTATTATGTATCGTATCTGGTAAAACACAGTTTGAAAAAGGAGGTATTTAAATGGGTGGAGGAGCGAGAGGTTTTAACTTATGCTTCGAGGAACTAGCCTTTATTTTATTCCTGATTTTGATCCTTCTAATTCTGAGTATCGATTAAAAGATTATAATCAAAAATAAAGAAGTGCCTTAAAACGACACTTCTTTATTTTTGTGTTAACCGATTCCTCGGGTAAGCTCCGGGTCCCCTGGAAGGATTTAGGACGACTTGCCAATAATACAATTTATATTATTGGCGTTTTTTAGATCGTACCTACTTATGTTTAATCACTAATCCAAAAAAGACGATGAAACCTAAAAACAGAAAAGGAAAAAACACTAAAATCAATAAGGCTAATGTATTTGGCTCATCTTTTTTATCAAGTTCTTGCTCTTTGGCGGAAATTTTATCAAATGGGTGGTCATTACTAAATAATCTTGGTGGAATTTCGTTATTTGTGATTTCAGCAGTTGGGCAGCATTCTCTAAGTATTTCTAAAAACCCACGCACATCTTTCGGAGACACCTTTATCCAGTCATTCTCAAGCCTTATATCTAACATGTCACCAGATAAGCCTATTCCATTGTCAGAAATAAATGCCCATCGAACAACCTGAATTTGGCTGAGTTTTATTCTTCTCCGTATAGGTCCCATGTGTGCAATTAAGTATTGGTCTGTAATGGTGTACCCACAGCTAGCAAAAATCCATGTCGCAGAAGCAGTAAGGATAAACACCAACAGCGTAAGAGATATCGACAGTATAGATGACTTTTCTCCTGTAATCTCTTGATAAACGGAAAGCCCTACAGCACACCACAGACTGATTGCTACCCCAAGCATTAAAATTGTTACCAATACTCCTCTTTTTGAAGTAAAGTACAAAGCTTATCCCCCCTTCGTGTTTCCTGCTCGGACTAAGGTACTGCTACGAATATCTAGACAATTTCTTCTCGTTTCACATCTCCATTTGATGTAAACTCTAAAGACCCGTTTGTGTATCGTGACTTTCTTTCTTCTCTTGTTTGCTTAATTCAAAAAAATAATATATAACCGCTACCGGCAATACTGTTGCAAATAAAAAGTACTTAAAGCCAAATTTAATGAGCGTAGGAATTACTCCGGCAGGAAGCCAGGATACAATACTAAGCCATTTTATAACAGCACGCTTCCGCATATCCGTTGTTTTATCATGTTCTTTAACTGCCACAATAAGAACAATTATAGAAATAACAGCTAGTAAAATTGCCGAACCCATCGCTAATCTTAATATAAATTCCTCGCCAATTATATGGTTCGTGTCGGCAAATATAGCCAACCTATCGGCCAAAGCCACAAGTAAGCAGATATCCTCTCTGGTTTTTTTCTGGAATTAAATATATATATATAGCAATTGGCGCTACTATTAGTAAATAGGATACAGAAGCACTCAGCGTATCTAATGGGGTAAGTTCATGTTCTTTTATGTTGGCTACTAGATAATGCACAGAGTATGTGCTGCAAATGCAGGCAGTAGCGATACCATATAATGCAATACCAGTCCATATCCAAAAATGGTTTCGCCAAATCAATACACATTCTATAAAGACCAGTATTACTATATATACATTCACCAATAACTGGCCGTCAAGCGTACCTTTGATGAGCCAAGACCAACTGAAATAACCGAATTTTTTTGGGGTTGAGTTCACATCTCTCCCCTATTCCGTCTATCGTTCCACTTGTCTTGCTCGACCTTACCACCAAAATATGCTGTTGCCCCCCATAGAGAACCTACCATCAAAGCATATACCCACCCAAAGCCAACAATCCCTGGAATCACCCCCAGTGAAATACCTGCAATCACATAGATCCATATGGCGGAATCATAAACTTTTTTTGCGATATGTGCCAATAATGCGTTTCCTATATTTAACAGCACAAAAATAACTATTAATCTTAGTGTCCAAAATATTGCCTCCATCCGCTCTGATTTGGGAGTTTTTTCAATAAAAAGGCTACATATAAAAAATGCTACTACCCAAACCACAATAGTTATTAAAACAAAGGTCGCAAACAATTGTTTATTCCTAGACAAATTTTGTCCCTGTTCCGACTCCTGTTGCAGACTAAGCTGAGTCTTATTCCTATTATTTTGCCGTGTCTCGCATCGCTCCAGGCGATAAATCACCCATAGGCAATATGCGACTAATGGTCCGATTTTAACACAGGCCAAAAACCAGTCATGATAAGAAGTATAGTGCCCCACAATCAATCCCAAGCTGACAAAGCATAGTCCCCATAATAATTCCATCCTCCTTTCCATGCGAATTGCACCAGCAACTGAGGCAATCCCTACACTGACTGTCCATATATAAATACTAGCCGTTTCATAAGACAAGGAGTATAGTCGCATGACCTGTGGGACAATCGCAAATACCATCCCGCTTAAAAACAGCATTCTACCAATAATTGCTACGTTATTTGACAAAATAACACCTTCCTTATTCTTGGGGACAAAGGTCGAGATAGTATTCAAAAGATTCGACAAGGTCACTACCACTAAGTAGGATGTGATATTTTGTCGCTCTTCCTTCCATTTTCCGCCTGACATACTCAGCTACTCAGCAGTAATAATGCCAATGCAAAGGGTATGGAAGTTTTAAACTTCTTCCCCGATATTATCCGCAACACTCTTCATTTCTGACGATACATTCCATTCTCAATTTGATAGATATAGAGAAATCGCGCTCTTTACCTAAATTATTCCATAAAATTATACTCAATCCTTTATTTAAGGATTTCGGGTTTTGGGCTAGAGAGCGGGCCAAGACTAAACGCCCCCCTCCGCGCATATAATAAGCCTTTTGGACTCAGAAAACTACCTACCCTTCGGGGCTTTGCCTAGGTCTCCAATCTCTAACTTCCGATAACAAAAGATTACAGAAAGTCAGGAACGTAGTAAATTCACAATGTCATTAACTTAAGGATTTTTAAAAATAAAGAGCCAAGTATTTAATGAATTAGATGTTAAACAGTAACTAAATCCCTTAGACGGAACAAACTTAAAGCAAACGCTTCCAACATACGGGTAATTTCCTCTTGGGTGAACGTTCGCATAAGCTTCGTTTCAACTTTGGGAATGAAATTTCCCAGCCGTGTCCGATACCATAATAACGTATCCTCGCTAAAATTCTCCAACCTACAACGCACATAAATACTTCCTTGACTTCGCTGAACAACAAAAAGCACCTCTCCCTTCGATAGACCTTTACTGTAGAGCAAAGAAAGAAGACAAAAAAGGACTATACGACGTTCATCGCATAATCCTCTTAATTTTAACCTGATATGGTGCCCGGGGCCGGACTCGAACCGGCACGGGGTTGCCCCCGAGGGATTTTAAGTCCCTTGTGTCTGCCATTCCACCACCCGGGCAGTGTTGGAGGCGGCACCCAGATTTGAACTGGGGAGTAGAGGTTTTGCAGACCTCTGCCTTACCACTTGGCTATGCCGCCGTATTAAAAAATTGGAGCGGATGAAGAGATTCGAACTCTCGACCCTCGCCTTGGCAAGGCGATGCTCTACCACTGAGCTACATCCGCGTACATATGGTGCCTCAGGGCAGAATCGAACTGCCGACACGAGGATTTTCAGTCCTCTGCTCTACCGACTGAGCTACCGAGGCAAATAAAATTGGCGACCTCGAAGGGACTTGAACCCTCGATCTCCGCCGTGACAGGGCGGCATGTTAACCACTACACCACGAGGCCGTGTAACTGAAGGCATTAATTATTATATAATATCCAGAAGCTTTTGTCAAACACTACGTTTTTCCGATACTCGCATTATTGGCGGGCTTACACCCATCTTTCAGCGACATCTGTAATTATATATCACCATAGCATAGTCAGTCAAGCAGCATTTTATGCCATTTCGAGGGAATTATCTGAGAATGCGATAAATGATGCAGCCAGCTGCCAGCCTTCCTTAAATAGCCCTCAGGATGATATATACATACAAGCTACATGACGTTCTCGGGCAAGGGCTATGGATGGCTATGCTTTCGGCCGCAATCGGCTCAGTGCAGCCAAGTTTTCTAATAAAAATCGTCCTAAGATACTGGTCATCATATCAGCTCCATGGTAAACTTTTCTAAAAGGAGGGGAAAAACATGCCATTTATGAAAAAACTCACCTTAGTATTAATTGCCTTATCTTTGTTCATTACATCACAAAACGTAGTTCTAGCCAGATCAGGACTGTTCTCCGAAAAAGAAGAAATACGTTGGGGGCAGAGCGCTGCTGAAACAACTATTAAAGGCAAAGGACTCTCCGAGGATCAGACGTTACAAGAAAGGGCCACAAATACACTTAATCGCTTACTTCCTAACGTTAAGCGCAAGAACCTGCCTTATCAAGTTCGTGTAATCAAAGATAAAGCAATCAACGCTTTTACATATCCAGGGGGGCAGATCTTTGTAACAGAGGCACTAATGCGACAAGCAGCCACCAATGATGAGCTTGCTTTTGTAATAGGCCATGAGATAGGACATACTGAAAATTATCATATTGTAAATGCGGTAGAACGCTCCCTGTTGACCGGTCTATTAACCTACACCCTGTTTCGAAATGATCAAGATCTGGGATCGATCGTTGGGACGGTTGTTCAAGTTAGCATGTCAAGGGGATATGGTTTTAAGAATGAGCATCAAGCAGATTACGCGGGGTTCAGGCTGGCAACACAAGCTGGCTACAACCCTGCCGGAGGAGCGGTATTCTTCCACGAGTTGCAGGAAAAATACGGTGACGGTTCCCAGTCTATTGCTAATTTTGTGAGCCCTCACCCCAAAAATTCAGTCCGTATCGATAACCAATTAGCATATTTAAAGGATTTTTCCGGGAAGCGTATCACCATCGAGCTCCCCAAAACGAAAGAGCAGAAAGCGGCAGCTATTTACATTGATAACCAGTTGGCGCTGACGATCCAGGCAGCTCATGACAACTGGAGCGCGGTCCAACGTGCGGAGTGGGTCGCCGGGCGGCTTTCAGCGCTACTCCATCATGACCAAAACCTAATACCAGATGGCTTTTCTTTAAAGACTAACGAGAATGGTGATACGGTTATTTATTATAACGAAACCAATGCCATCGTTACAATCTGGCCCGAAGACGCTACTGAGGTTGACACCAATGTACAAACCATCGGCATGAATTGGATACATAGCCTAGTAGCCTCTTTGCAAAAGTAATTCCTTGCTGGGTGATCATGCTGATCAATATTTAAGCATAATTATACCGACGACGATCGTAGCCGCACCTGCCATTTTCCACATGGTAAGTTTTTCTCCCAGTACGACGATCGCCAGTATCAATGCCACCAGCGGAAAAGCGGCCACCACTGGCGATACTTTACCAACGTCTCCGTACTTAAGAGCATAATAATAGGCTAAATGCCCCAGCAGCGCTGAACAAAGTCCCTCTAAGCCGATAAATAAAAGATCCTGGGAGCCGACAGAGAGAATGCCGGACCAATGTCCACCAAAAGTTACAAAGACAAGTAATAACAACGTAATGATTAAACTGCGCAGCGTCAAAGCGGCCAGGGGTTCAAGCTGGGTTAAGCCAAGCTTGCCAAAAATGGGTGCTATTCCCCACAGCATCATTGCTATGATAGCAAAAGTGAAGGACTTCATCATCTACAAGGCCTCCTAATTAAGGTATGCCCTTTTTAGGGTTCTTAGGATCGTTAAGACTTAGGGCAAGTTACCATGCGATATTGTTTTGTGACAGTCAATACAATTAAACCTTTCTTTATCCTGAACTTTGTGCACAAAATTAGTATTTGTCGTCAGTTTTTTATTTCCTTCATTTATGAATTCCTTAGCCTTAGGGTTAGCACCATTATGGCAGGCAGCGCATTTAGCAGGATTAACCTTTTGTACCTTATACTCCATAGTGCCGCTAAATCGCTTATAGTATTTAGTTGCTTCTAGCACCACATTATCCCAATGGGTCCCATGGCATTGCTCACATGAAATATCTTTATGAATCATATATTGGTGTGTTTCCTGATAAGGCTTAAACTTAGATTCCATCATGCCTACACCTGAAGCGACCACAATTACCATAAGTCCACAAAATATTAATATTAAACTTTTTGATATTTTCCTCATACTTCCCCCATCGTTGTAATCATTTTTACCATCCTCCCATTTAGTATGTAGAGAAGAACGCCAACAGCTTTTTAGGCAAGCTCAACTAATTAATTTCACACCATTCAGTGCAAAATCCTTTATTACAGACAAAAAAATAGGCCTCAGGTAAACCCTGTAGGTCTATTTTTCATATGGTGCGGTAGAATGGATTTGAACCATCACGAGGTTGCCCCCGCCAGCCCCTCAAGCTGGTGCGTCTGCCGTTCCGCCACTACCGCATAATTTGGCAGGGCAAGAGGGACTCGAACCCACAACATGCGGTTTTGGAGACCGCCGCTCTACCAATTGGAGCTATTGCCCTATATTATACTTAGTCGTCGGTCGTCGGATGTCTGAGGTCAGAATTATTTCTTCTGACTGCCGACATCCGATAACTGACCTGTTTTTTGGCGACCTCGAAGGGACTTGAACCCTCGATCTCCGCCGTGACAGGGCGGCATGTTAACCACTACACCACGAGGCCGCGTAAACAGTCGTCAGTCGTTAGAGGTTTGAAGTCAGAAATATTTTCCGACTTCCGACCTCTGAAGACTGACCTCTAGCTTTGGTGACCCGTAAGGGAATCGAACCCTTGTTCCCGCCGTGAAAGGGCGGTGTCTTGACCGCTTGACCAACGGGCCATAGTCTTAACAATAGATTTTCGACCTTGGATAATTTCCCGTTAGTCCAACGTCTAATTTCGAATGTCTAGTACCTTGCATGAATTCCGCCAACAGATGACTGCCGACAATTAAGAATAATATCATACTTTAGTTTCAGTTTCAATATTATGATTGGCCCAATTACGTGAATATTTTCATCTTACTCGCTCTCTGACCAATTTAACGCAAGCATACGAGTATTTACAGCTTAAGGATGCGCCCTTTTATAATCATCCTGACATCAAAAAAGGGTTCTGAGGTTAATAGCCCCAGAACCCTTAATATTAGATGGTGCGGTAGAATGGATTTGAACCATCACGCCCTTGCGAGCGCCAGCCCCTCAAGCTGGTGCGTCTGCCGTTCCGCCACTACCGCGTGAAACGAGGTACACAAGAAATGATACCATAACTTGTGACCTATGGCAAGGAAAAATCGCTAAACCCGATCTCATTTCTAAATTGGGCTAAAAAATGCATAAAAAATCTGCCTATCTTAAGATGTAGTTATCTTCGTGAACTTGTCCAGCTAAAGCTGAACATCGAGTCTTCAGGTGGGGACTCTACCCCACCTGAAGCTACGGAAGAACTCCCACTTATATAAGTGGGAGTCACCGGAATTGGATCTAAATTTATTGTGGGCTATTTACTTGCACCAGCCCCATCTTAGCACACCATAAAACAGAACACATCACTTTCCCGCGCATATGCGATGGTAGACGTCCAGCCAAAGTTTCTACCGTTGTTGGGCCATGTTCCTGCAGATATTCCAGCATTGCACACAGCATTACGGAGTCCAGGCACATTGACAATCCAATCTGATACACAACTAATTTTGAGCGAACCTCGAGTAATGCGACAGGATTTTCGGTACGCAGCCTCACTATATGTCGATCAGATAACATCTCCGTACCATAAGTACCAAATGCATGAAACGGATCTGGGTACTCCGGCATATTTCTGGGTGCACCCGTAGTCGATGGTTCTGCGTCGGCACGCCGCCGCTCAGCCAGTTCAGCCCACAATTCCTCATACTGTTGAATAATATGCCGCCAATCGAAAATCTCACAGGCCCTACGGCGTCCAGCCGCTCCCATTTTATGCCGTAGTTCAGGCGACTCGACTAAAGTGCGTATTGCGTTGATACATTCATCCAGGTCAATATGCGTAACTTGGCTGGACTGTGCTAAATAATAGTCATAAGTAATCGAGCCGGATGCAAACCGGAACGCTAAGTCGTTCCCGAATGGGGGTGCCGGCGTCATCGTTCGTATTCTAAAACCATCCACACCATGACGAACAGTATCCCGGTACCCATCCCAATCCGATACTACAACGGGCAGCCCAGCCGCCATAGCTTCTAAAGGAGTTAAGCCAAAAGTTTCTTGAATATTGTCTGATAAAGAACAGAAAATATCAGCCGCCGACCAAGCGCACTTACGCCGATCAGCTTCCCGTCCATCCAAAATAATCAAACGGATAGACGGAGCCAGTGCTTCTACCCCTTCACGAAAAGCATCTCCCTGCACCTTATTGGAAAACCACCCACAGAGAATCAGTGTCACTTTACGACCGGTTGTTCGTACGGTCTCCTCAAGTGCCAAAAACATGGACGCTGGATTGACCTTGGCGTGAAAACTCAGCCTTCCAAGAAAGAGTACTGCCGTTTCATTCTCACCTAAATTAAGCGTTGCCCGTGCCGCTACTCGATCATCGCGAGAATATAAATAATCATCCGCCACAACCCCGAGGGGGATAAGCGGCAGTTGCGGCAGCGGTGTCCGTCCGGCGCCAAAACGCCAGGTAAAATATGCAGCGGCATCCTCCAGAGCAGTACGCAGAGTATCACGAACCGCCGTTGAAGTACATATTAGTGCATCCCACGAGAATAATGGCATAAGCGGTAGTGACGTAAATAATTGCAAACAACTGGCAGTTGTGTGGGTAATACCGCAGATACTAAACGAACGGGGTTGGTCATACATCCGCATATACGCAAAACGCTCGAAATTCGGGCCCGGTAAATATATACATCCGATCTGCGAAAGGGCCTTGATGTCACCAGAAGAAATACCTCGCACGGGACGAATGTCCGCATCAGATCCTAGCGCCTTTCGCCAGGCATCGTCCAAACTATTTGAACAGGCTGCCACAACATCCGGAAAGGCGGTATGGCGGATTAATCCGCGCAGAAACGAATTTCCCGCTGAGTGCCGCCCTTTTAATTCTTTCTGCTCCATGTGAAAATCCTGACTGGTAAAAAAAACCGCCGCTTGAGCACGAGGTCTCACAAACAATCCCCCAATGTCGAAAATTTGCATATATCATTCGATAAAGTTGCTAAATATTTTGATTATATTCTATGAAAAACAACCAATTTCCTTTATAGCTTTATTAACTGCCGCCAAGTTCTAATATCCACCGCCTGGCTGTTTCTACACCCGGATCGTTGGGCGGCGCATACTGTAGGTAAGCCCGGAAGGCCTGTATGGCTTTCGCTTTATATCCCTGTTTTGCATATAACAACCCTTTGCTGAAATACGCCTCGGCATATTTTGCATTCATACTTATGGCTTTGTCATAATCGGACATTGCTTGTTTGTATTGATGATTAGCCTCATAAGCAAGACCGCGTTCGTTGTAGGCCTGCGTATTATTGGGGTCAAGCTCGATGGTCTTACTAAAGTCAGCCAAAGCTTGCACCATCTGCCCTTTACTTTTATACACAACCCCTCGGTTGCGATATGCTTCGGCATTCCAGGGATCTATCTCCACGGCCTTGGTATAATCACTCAGGGCTTGCTCTGATTGTCCCTTTGCCTGAAATGCCTGACCGCGGTGCAGATACGCTGACGCAAAGCGGGGACTTAGTTCGATTGCTTTGTCAAAATTATAGATCGCTAATTCGATTTGTCCCAGATCGGCATAGGCGACACCCCGCATGTGATAAGCATCAAAATGACGCGCGTTAAGTTCAATAGTTTTTGTATAATCAACAACGGCTTGCTCTGGTTGTCCCTTTGCTTTATAAGCGTTGCCTCTGCCATAGTAAGCGTCGGCATTCTTGGGAGCCAATTCAATGGCTTTGCTGTGATCCTCCAGCGCCTTGTCGAATTGCTCCAGCCTTTGATAGGCAAGCCCCCGGCCATGATAAGCTGCGCGGAAATTGGGTGCCAGTTCAACGGCCTTAGTGTAATCTGCGATGGCTTGTTCCCATTGTCCCTGTGCGTAATAAATGTTTCCCCGCTCAAAGTAATTCGTGGAATTCCGGGGAGCCAGCTCGATTAATTTTGTATAGTCCGCCAGCGCCATATCGAATTCACCCATATTCCGGCAGAGAGACCCACGGAGATAGTAGACCCATGCTGTATCAGGATTCAACTCTATGATTTTGGTATAATCGGCCAGTGCTTGCTTGAACCGCCGCTGGGCAATATAGACCTGGGCCCGTGCAACATATACCTCGAATTTGCGGGGGTCTAGTTCGATAATTTTCGTATAATCGGCCACCGCTTCGTCGTATCGCCCCATCAACTTGAAACTAGCACTCCGGTTTAAATAAGCTTCCGCCAAGTCGGGGTTAAGGGTAATTGCTTCTGTAAAGGCAGACACTGCCTCCTTATAATCCCGGTTTTGTACCGCGTCATTTCCCTTTTGAAGCCATTGCTCCGCTGTTAACGGTTCGCCGGCTGAAGCATTGCACATAAAGCTGATCAATAATACCGCCAGGCAAAGGATGGCTATTTTATGTTGCATTTTCCGTGCTCCCTTCACTTACAATAAATAGTCCTACTTTGCACCAAACTCTTTTATATACCGTTCGGCTATTTCCCTGCCCGGTACTTCGGGCTGTTTATACTGCAAAAAACTTTTGAAGGCGCTTACCGCTTCGTCTTTGTAGCCAAGTTTTACACAAATCAGACCCTTGTTGTAATATGCGTCGACGTATATTCTGTTTAGATTTATGGCCCGGTCATAGTCCGCCAGCGCTTGCTTGTACTGTCCCATCGCCTCATAGACACGCCCCCGGTCATAGTATGCCTAATAATAGCCGGAATTCACTATACGCCAGCCCGCGATTTACGTAGGCCTCCACTGGCACCGGGTTAACCTTTATGGCTTCACTAAAGGCCGCCGCAGCCGCCTGATATTCTTTGTTACTAATATTTTCCTGACCCTGCAAGCGCCAGTGTTCATAGGTTTCTTGCTGATCGGCGAACACGCATAAAGGACAAAGCCACATAACAAGGAGAGCCATCGTTAACATTAAGATAGCCTTGGTTTTAGCATTCATCAGTTTTGTCTCCCATCTCTCCCCTAAATACCTTTCTTTGCTACTGGGCGTCAAGTTCTTTTAACCACCGTCTGGCGACATAGACACCCGGATCACTTGGCGGCGCATATTGCAGAAAGGCTTTGAATGCTTGCAGAGCTTCGGCCTTTGAGCCTATCTTTAGGTATGATTGCGCCTTGTTGAAATATGCTGGAGCATAACGCGGATACAATCTCAGGGCACTGCTAAAATCCGCCAGCGCTTGCTGATGCTGGTTTTTGGCTTGATAAATAAGCCCCCGGTCATTGTAAGCTACAAAGCGCTGCGGCTCCAGCTCAATAATTGCATTATAATCCTCCAGGACCTGGTCCAGTTGCCCCCGGCTTTTATAGATAGCAATGCGATTTTTGTAAGCCTCGGAATACCGTGGGTTGATTTCCAGGGCTCTGCTGTAATCAGTCAGCGCCGCATCCATCTGTCCTTTGGACTGGTAAACATGTCCGCGGTTATAAAAACCTATCGCATTGCGCGCATCGAACAGAACCGCCCTGGTGTAATCATCCTGCGCCTGGTCCAGTTGTCCCATATCCTCGTATATTCTTCCTCGGTTCGTGTACGCCCGGGTGTCCCGCGGAGCAAATTCTATCGCTTTTTCATAGTTGGACAAGGCTTGGGAAAACTGTCTCTTGTCCTGAAAGACTTTCCCCCGGTTAAAATATGCCTCAGCATAGCCCGGATCCAGTTCAATCGCTTTATTAATATCAGTCAAGGCCCGCTCCTTATCTCCTTTATGATAATAAGCCGTACCGCGAGAAGCATACCACAAAGCCATGCCGGAATTTAAAGCGATGGCCTTGTCAAAATCGGCAATCGCCTGGGCATATTGTCCCTTCTGTGTATAAATATGACCGCGGTAAAAATAAGCCTCGGCGCTTTCGTGGTTAAGCTCCAGTGTTTTCTCCACATCCTGCAGCGCCGCGTCATAATCACGCGCATTGTAATACACCGTTCCCCGCTTCAGGTAGGCTCCGGCATCCGCTGGATTGATTTTAATTGTTTCACTGTAGGCGGCAATTGCAGAACGGTAGTCCCTGTCCTTCACGCACTGGTCCCCACGCTGGCACCATTGTTCAGCAGTCGGCTGTTCGTTAGCCCAGGCAAGTATGCCTGAACTCACCGTAAATAGAACGATCCAAATCATGGCTACTGCTTTTATGATATTATTCACTTTTTCCCCTCCCCGGCCTACAACAAGCTCTACTTGCCGCCCAGATCCCTGATTGCTATCCGGGCTACTTCAATGCCCTGATCGCCAGAAGGCGCGTATTGCAGAAAACTCTTAAATGCTTCGATAGCTTCAGTTGCCCGGCCGGTTTTCCGGTATATTAACCCTTTGTTATAATAGGCCTCCGCATATTTGGCATCTAAGCCGATGGCCCTGTTATAATCCGCCAGCGCCTCAGCATACTGTTTTCGGGCCTGATAGGCCAATCCCCGGTAATTGTAAATTTGCGCCTGATTCGGCGCCAATTCGAGGGCTCGCGTATAATCAACCAGGGCTTTGTCCAATTGCCCCTGAATCTTATAAATAGAAGCCCGCCCCCAGTAAGCATGATAATCCAAGGGGTTAATTTCAATTGCCTGATTGGTGTCGGCTAAGGCAAGGTCCAGTTGTCCCCTGATGCGGTAAAGATAGGCCCGGTTGTTATACCCGGTGCCGGCGGGATTAAGAAATATCGCTTTGGTATAATCGGCGACGGCTTCATCAAACCGTCCCATATCCCTATATACGAATCCGCGGTCATTAAAGGCGTCCGCATAGCGCGAGTTTAGCTCAATGGCCTTGGTGAAATCCGCCAAAGCCTCGGGCAGTTGCCTTTGGTCCCGATAATATCGGCCTCGTTGATCATAAAACTTGCATTTGCCCGGATTCAAAGAGATGGCCCTAGTACAATCGGCTATCGCCTGCTCCGGTTGCCCCAGTTTGCCGTAAGTAATACTCCGGTTGTAATAAAAAACCGCCTCTTCCGGCTTCAATTCGATAGCCTTGGCATAATCCTGCAAAGCCTGGTCAAGTTGCCCGGTTTGCTGGTAGATAAGCGCCCGGTTATTATAGCCAGACGGTCGCCGGGGATCCAGTTCTACCCCTTTGTTGTATTCAGCCAGTGCCTGCGCAAGTTGTCCCTGCGCCCTGTATACAGTACCCCGGAAGAGGAATCCGTCCGCTTCCTGCGGCGAAATTTCCACCACTTTGCTATAATCCGCCAAAGCTAAGGGGTATTCCCGCAGGAGTTCATAAACCTGTCCCCTGTACATATAAGCAGCCGTCACTGTCGGATTACGATTTATCGCTTCACTAAACGTTCTTATAGCTGATTTCAAGTCACCGGTCGCCGCGTAGTCTTTCCCTTGCCGCAACAGTTCATCCTCCGTCGACTGCTCCGCTGCGGCGACGCCGCCACCAATCAAAAATACAGTGACTAATAAAACTATAAACCATCTTTGACCTGCTCCCAACTTTCTCCCCCCTTCCTGCCGTCCTACTTCCCGCTAAGTTCCCTTATCCGCTGTTTGACCATCTCAATCCTTCCGTCGGAGGGAGCCGCATACCGCAGAAAGTAACCGTAAGCCTGAAGAGCTTCGGTTTTATCGCCCATCTTTTCGCAGATATAACCTTTGCCGAAATAGGCGTCCGATAAATTAGGTTGCAAACTGATGGCCTTATTATAGTCGGCCAAGGCCTGCTTATCCCGGCCTTGCGTCTGATAGAGAAGGCCGCGCCAGTAGTAAGCCAGGAGATTCGAGGGGTTCAAGGCGATGGCTTTGTTAAAATCCGCCAGTGCTTCCTCCTGTCGGCCCTTGCCATTGAACACCGCACCCCGTTTGGCATAAATCAGGGCGTTTAAGGGGTCGAGTTCCAGCGCCTTGGTATAATCGTCCAGGGCCAGGTCCAATCGCCCCTGAAGCTGATAAATCAGCCCGCGGTTATTATAGGCATTCACATGACGCGGATTGATCGCCAACGCTTTATTGTAATCCGCCATGGCCAGCTCTATTTGCCCCATCTCCTGAAAAATCGCCCCGCGGTTAGTTAACGCCGACACATCTTCGGGGTTCAGCGTCAGAACTTTGCTGTAGTCCGCCTGGGCCTTCTTCTTCTGGCCCAGCTGTTTGTAGATCACGCCCCGGTTGTAATAAGCTTTGACATACGCAGGATCCACTTCGACCGCCTTGCTATAATCGGCAATTGCTTGGGGGAATTGGCCCAGATTACAATAAACAGTGGCCCGGTCGTAATAGGCGACGGCATATCCGGAATCCAACTCAATGGCCTTGCTATAGTCCGCTATGGCCTGTTGCGATTGCCCGTTGTCCCTGTAAACATTCGCCCGATAGTAATATGATTTTGCAGCTGCGGGATTTAAGCCAATTACCTTGGTATAATCCTCAATGGCTTGCGGTAATTGTCCTTTTGCCTCGTAGGTTAGAGCGCGGCCGATTAATGCGTGGGCGTTTCCGGCATCAAGTTCGACTAATTTAGTATAGTCGGCGGTAGCCGCATCATAGTTCCGTAATGTAAAATAGACGTTCCCCCGTAATAGATAGGCTTCAGCATATACTGGGTTGATGCTGATCGCAGCATTGAAAGCCGCTATTGCCGATGTGAAATCGCGGGCGCTTATATAAAATTCCCCTTGCTGAAGCCATTGTTCGTCTGTCTGCTGGGCATTTGCTGCAACAATTCCGGATAACAACAACATCACCACAATAATTATGCAAATGACTCTTTTGTATTTTACATCGCCCTTCATCACTCTACCCCACTTCCGCCAAGTTCCCTAATTCCCCGCCGGGCTATCGCAATGCCCGGATCATTCTGCGGCGCGTACAACAGGAAATCCTGGAATGCTTTTAGGGCCGCAGCCTTTTGTTTTAACTGATGACACAACAAAGCTTTGTTAAAATAGGCTGTCGCATAATTAGGGTTGATACTGACCGACTTATCATAATCGGCCAAGGCTTGCTTGTATTGACCTTTAGCCTGATAAATAAGCCCCCGGTCATTATATGCCCCGCAGTATTTGGGTTCCAGTTCGATCACCTTACTATAATCCGCCAGGGCCTTGTCAAGCAGCCCCTTGGTTTTATTTACAGCGGCGCGGTTATAATAAGCGCCCGCAAACCAGGGATTGATCTCCATGGCCTTATTATAATCGACCAAAGCCTGGTCTAACTGCCCTTTTTGCTGATAGACCAGGCCCCGTTGATTATAAGCGTAGTAGTTCCGCGGATTTAAGTCTATTCCCTTGGTTAAATCCGCCAATGCCGCATCAAGTTGCCCCATTTTTCTGTAGAGTCCCGCCCGTTTACTCAAAGCAAAATCATATTTAGGGCTCAATTCAATAGACTTAGTATAATCCGCCAGCGCCTGCTCACATTGGTCTTTACTCTCATAAGCCATTCCCCGGATAGCATAGGGTCTGCCATCCTTGAGCCCCAAAGTGATGGCTCTAGTGCAATCGGCAATCGCCAAATCCGACAGCCCTCGTAGGTAATAAGTGGTCCCACGGTGAAGATATGCGGCTGCATAATCCGGCTTCAGTTCGATAGTTTTGTTAAAATCCGCAAGCGCCAGCTCATACTTCTTCATTTCCTGGTATACTATTCCACGCATTGTGTAGACGTTAAATGACCGAAAATTACAATCTATGGCTTTAGTATAGTCGGCCAATGCCAGTTCATATTTTTTTTGCCTTTCATATATCTGGGCGCGGGAGTGATAGGCGGCACCGTCTTGGGGGTCAATGGCAATGATCCTGGTATAGTCCTCCAGCGCCTTTTCTGGCTGACAAATATTTGTATAGGCAGTTGCTCGTTCATTATAATAAGCAGTTTTGCCTGGTTCTAACTCAATGGCTTTCGTTAAGTCTGCAATCGCCTTAGTCAAATCTTCTTCCAGTTTCGTATAACCCTCCGTCGTAGCTTTTCGTATGCCTAACACTTCATAGATTTTGGCACGCTGATAGTAAACAGCGGCTTCCCCCGGATTCAATTCAATGGCCTTGGTGTAATCCGCCAGGGCCTGCGCCAACTGGATTTTTTCTTTGTAGATGTTTCCCCGCTTAAAATACGCCGCAAATTCCCCTGGATTGAGTTCAATTACTTTACTAAAATCCGCCAGCGCTGCATCGAGCTTCTCCAGCCGGTAATAAGCGTTTCCACGGTTTAAATAAGCTTGTGCCAGCGCAGGGTTGAGGGCTATCGCCTGGTCGTAAGCGGGGATAGCCGATTTTAGATCCTTATTGTCTTCTTGCCTTATACCGTGCTGCAGCCATTGCTCCGCCGTTAGTGGTTCATTACCTGTGGAAAGATCAGAAACAGCAGCAGGAAATTGGATTTTATAATACTCTTGTTGCGCGACCGTACCGTTTCTGGCCATCAGAAAAACTAAGTACACTTCACCGACCGGGCAATCTTCCACCGAAATATGCCCACCGCTGCTGATATTAAAAAAACCAGCTACCCTGCGTTTGGCAATTAACCGATCATCCTTAACCACAACCTCATGAAACCTGCTACTATCTTTATTAACGAACCAATAATGCACACTTTGCCTGGGCGTAAAATATATTTCCGTATCAGGCGGGCGCTTTTCAGCCATTCCCGAGCCTAGTCCAGTCAATGTATTTAACGGTGTACCGCTCTGGGCCTGCCTAAAATAGGTGTCATCATAACTTGGCTTTAGATGTACCGCTACCGGATTACCATTATATCCGTGGAAAGTAACGATGATGGTGAATTCTTTTTTCTGCATATTTACAGTATGATCATCGACCATCACTGGCTCTCCGTTTTGCTCAAAGGATACACTGAACGAACTGAATCCTTCTTCAGAACTTCCCGCCAGGCAAGTAGTTGATAGAAAAGCCAAGCAAAACAGTATGATCATGGTGAGTAATATCTTCTTCACATCAGCCAACTCCTCTTTACAAAAAATTATCCAGATAAAAGAAAAATTCGACAATGCACAAATAAGCACACGCCGAACTAGCTGACGGTCTTCTTCTTTGCGCAGTGGAAGGTAGTCCAGTTTCCCGGAATACCCGAACGGCCCGCGGATCATGACCAAAGGTTTTAGACCTGCGAACTCGAAGAAGTTGTATAGACTTCATTGGATATTTTTGTATCATTTTGATATCATTAGCTTATTTTCACATTTATTCCACATCTATCTACAAACTCCTTTTTCGATCCCGTTTTTCCATATTTATCAAATAGAAAGGCACCAATTTTTAAATGTGTTAGTAATTACAAAGGACCAATAACCTGGCCTAAAGGCCTAAGCTATTGGTCCATTGCTATTGGTGCTTTGCTTTTACTTCGTAAATGCAACGTATAAATCAAGCTGCCCACAACTGACTCTAATTGGTATCCGATAGGCATTTTCCATGGGTTTGGTTCCAGCCTTACGAATTTGCTGTGGTTTTAGGTCTAATTCCAGTCCCCGGTCAGACATATTAACTAAGAAAATTCCGCTGTTTTCGTTCAAAAATTCGGCCATGCAGTCCCTAGTCAGCTCATCTATCTTTGTCAGTTTCTCACCGCTATAACATCGGGCCAAGTTGAGCAGGACACTGTCCTCCATCACCAAACCAATTGAAAGTCCCACCTCACCAACGATATCCTGACATATCAGCCACCCATCCAAGGGGGTTCCCTGGGTATCAATAAAGGGATCGACCCCCATGAACCGTACAATATTGCGCATAGTAAGAGCGACATAATCATAAAAATATTCCGCATTAGTACCCAAAGCGTCAGAATCCAGAAATTCCTGAACAGCTCCGTCGAAATGACTATGTCTAGACCCCACCTGCGCTAAATTTAACTTATTTTCTACTTTATAGCTCTCTAAAGCTGCTTGTAATTGAGCTAAACTAAGATAACCTCTATCAACTATCGCCTGACTTAAAGTAAGATATCCGCGTTGTTGTGTTTGTAGCAGGTGTTCCACCTGCCCAGAAGTAAGGTATCCTTCTTCCACAGCAATTTCCCCAAATTTTCGGTCCCTTCGATGCTGTATTTGAAGTACTTTTTCCACTTGCTGTGCGTTCATTACTCCAGCATCAATTGCAATTACACCTAAGAAAGCACGTACGGATTGCTCGTATGCTAAAACATCGCATAGTTGCTTTGACGAAAGAATTCCCTTTGTTAGTAAGTATTGCCCAAAGTATTGACTAACCATCTGCCCCTCCTGTATGAACCACTTTTTCAAGGGTTGCCTTTATTTGTTCAATTTCAAAGGGTTTTTGGATGAAATCAATTGCGCCACGCTTTAACGCCTCAAGTACTTTAGTCGCTGTACCCGCTGAAGAAAGCATAATTACCTGGGCCTGATCATCATATTCCTTTATCAGCCTTAGTGCCTCTAAACCGTCGGTTTCCGGCATCACTATATCCATGAATACCGCATCCGGCTTACTGTCTTTGTACATTTTGAAACCCTCGCTGCCGTTTTCTGCTTCAAAAACACAGCATTTAAGTCCTTCCAATAAATCCTTCATTTTCTTTCTGATCAGCATTGAATCATCACACACTAATACCCTTAACTCCATTGCAGCCATAACCTCCTACCTCGAAATCCTCATCTTATAAAGGTGGTATAAAAAGTAAAATTTTTTCATCAGGGGTATATTTCCACAATAGCTTTTATAATCCTCTAAAATTACAAAATTTTTGCAAAACTATAACTACTTGCTTTTGCTATGGTGCTACTGCAATTAGTGTCTATACGAGACACTAATTGCACAACAAAAAACCCGAAATATTTCTATTCCGGATTTTACAACTTGTCAATTAAATGGTGCCGAAGGTGGGATTTGAACCCACACAGGCTTGCGCCTACTGCGCCCTGAACACAGCGTGTCTGCCGTTCCACCACTTCGGCGTAATATTGACGACAAATGTATTTTAGCACACCACTTATTTGTCGTCAAGCTCTAAATGTTAGCTCACTTCTCCTGCATTCCCCATTCCCATGCGTTCCAAAGATTCCCTCCCGGCATGGGGCTTGGTTGGAAGTTGACCACATGGGTTTTTACAACATCAATATTGGCACGAAAGAACAAAGGAACGCACGGCAATTCCTGCGCAATCAGCTCCTGGATACGAAAATAGATCTGTTTCCGTTGTTCCTGGTCAAAAGTACGTCCTCCAGCAACAGTAAGGCCATCAATCTCTGCATTTTTCCAGCCTGTATAGTTTTTCCCTTCATAGTTGTTTGTTGCCGCTGGAATATTTGCTGATTTCCAAAGGTTTGTATTGTCACAATCAACTCCAACTACATAGGCATACATAGCCATATCAAAGTTACGCCGGCGCAGGATAGTTTCAGTAAAATTGTCCGGCGCATAGTTTGTAAAGTTAATCTCAATTCCAACTTCACGCAGTTGCTGCTGGATTGCAAGCTTTATATACTCTCGAGATTTTTGCCCAGATATTGTTGCAACATTAAAAGAAAGCCGTTTACCGTCTTTAACTAATATACCATTGGCGCCAGTTGTCCAACCCGCCTCCGATAGTAAGCGTTTGGCTCCGTTTACATCCCTGATTTCCGTCACAATCCCGGGGTTATATGCCCAGGAACTAGGCGACTGATCCGCAGTTGCCACAACAGCCGTTCCTTTCAGCGTGGTCGCTGCCATGTTTTGGCGATTTAAAGCCAGTATGATAGCCTTACGTACCCTAATATCCGCAAACAGAGGGTTATCCAGATTATAGTCCATATGCTCCCAGATGGTATTTGGCGTAAGCAAAACCTGCATATCGGAAATAGCCTTAACCTGTTCAAGCTGCGCCTGCCCAATATTGCTAATTATATCAATAGCTCCGGTTTTCAGTTGAGTTAACATAATGTTAATATCCGGTTGTAGTTTATAAACAATTTTATCCAACCTTGGCCTACCTCGGAAATATTGGTCATTGGCCTCCAGATAAATTGCATCCGCTAACTGCCATGATTTAAATTTAAACGGGCCGGATCCCACCGGGTATTTATTAAATGGAGCCCTGGCTATATCCCCTTCCTGTTGCCCCAGGACATGCTGGGGCAGGATCGCAGGAAATAATGTCAGATATCCAGAGTATGGTTCCCTAAAACGAATGATAACCGTATATGGATCAGGCGTATCAATAGCAGCAATTTTATCGTAGCCTAGACGGGATACTACCGGAATCCTGGGATTCATAATAAACTGCCAGGTATATCTTACATCAGACGACGTAAGCTCCGCCCCATCATGCCACTTAATTCCCCGCCGCAATTTATAGGTAACCGTCAGGCCGTCCCAGGAGACTCCCCCATTACTTTGTAATGGCACTATTTCGGCTGCGTCGGGTTGCCATTCCAGCTTATTGTTCATTGAAACAAGACCGCTGAACACCAAACTCTGAACCTCAACTTCAGATAACAGGTTCGAGATATAGGGAGTTAATGTCCCAGGTTCTTGTAGGCTTCCATAGATCAGTTGACCGCCTTGTTTAGTTTGTTTAGATATCGTCGGCTGCAAGAGAGACTGCTGATTATTCTTCCAACACACAGCTATCACCACACTGGCAATCAGCATTATCCCTAATAATGATACTAATTTATTACGCATGCTTGTCCCCCACACTTAAAAAAATCATCGAGTAGCTCCGTATAGTTTATTATATTGATTATATGCAGCAAGTACATTGTGCACGTAAATACGTGTTTCACTAAAAGGGATCTGGTCAATATTACTAAAATCATTTTTCCAGCCAAACTTTTCCTTCCATTGTTTTACGTTTCCACGTCCTCCATTATAGGCCGCAAGGATCAGAATTGGATTTCCGTCAAATTCGTCGCGCAGAGTCGCAAGATACCATGTCCCGAATTTCAGATTAACCGCCGGATCATATAACTTATCTTCGTTATAAGCAGCAACTTTCAACTTCTCGGCAATCCAGGCTCCTGTCTCAGGCATTATTTGCATCAAACCCCTCGCACCTTTAGGCGAGGTGGCGGTCGGTACATATTTACTTTCCGAGCGGATCACGGCATAAACCAGGTGTGGGTCAACCTCATATTGCTGCGCTACATCAGATACAATCTCCTGGTATGGTAATGGGTATAAGAATTTTTTTTGAAACCACGTGGTGTGGTAGATAATTATGAAAGCCGTTACTGCGAGAACAGCAAAGATTAACAAGCCTTTTATAAGCGACCGCAGAAACCCCATGCTATGTTTCACTCCAAAACTAGAAATTTTATTTTATTGTATGCTGCAGTTACAATTCTCAAAACCAGCAAACTAAGATCTGGTTCTGAAGCGGAGTTAGATAAAAATAAAACTCTGCCCCCTTTAAAAATGATCAACTTTTCTCAGGTACTGAAACAATATTTCTGCGGTTCCTTCATTAGTAGCAAAGGGCACATTATGTACATCGCAAACTCTAAGTAGTGCGGTAATATCCGGTTCATGGGGTTGAGCGGTTAGTGTATCCCTCAGAAAAACAACCATCGCCACACGGTTTTCCGCGATCAGAGCCCCGATTTGTTGGTCTCCACCTAAAGGACCGGAGAGCATACAGGTTACGTCCAATCCAACGTCCTCAGAAAGCAAACTTCCCGTCGCACCTGTAGCAACCAAATTATAGCGTGATAAGATATAACGATATTTATGGGCTAAAGAAACTAGTGCATCTTTTTTCGCATCATGGGCAATCAACGCAACGGTACGCATTACTGCAATTCCTCCCACGCCCTTTGCACCTGGGCTTCTGTCTCTTCGAGCGTTTTACTGTTATCAATTATCACATTCGCATACTTCTTTTTAGCCTCCAATGGCATTTGCGCCGCCAGTCGCTGTTGGGCTTCCTCCCAACTTAGGTTATCACGCTTTATAAGTCGTTGTAGCTGAGTATCACGGTCAACATATACCAGCCAAACATACTCCACCAAGCTCCGCCAGCCCACCTCTATAAGCAGAGGCACATCCAATACCAATATACGCTGGCCCATACGACGAGCTCTTGCAATACGTTCATGAATGACGGCCATAATTTCCGGATGGGTAATTTCTTCAAGTTGTTTACGTTTCTTCTCGTCCACGAATACCAGTTTCCCAAGCTTCTTGCGGTTTATCGCGCCGTCTGCCAGTAATATATCGTTACCGAAACATGCGATAATCTTATGCCACGCGGTTTGACCCGGTTTTACGATTTCCCGGGCAATATCATCAGCGTCAATAATTTCCGCGCCCAATCGCCTCATCTGCTTGGCTACAGTACTTTTACCGCTGGCTATTCCGCCGGTTAGACCGAGAATAATCATCTAATTTACTCCCTTTATCCATGTCACCGATTAGTATATTCTCTTTTTTGAAAGTCTAATCCTCCCATAACCTCTAAGTTCGATACTAATTATTGGATAGGCATAGTAGTCACAACGACGCAGATGGGGCTTTATCAACGGGCTCGCCTTATTTTTGGCAGTGGGGGCAGTAGTACGTCCCCCTCCCCGCTACTTCATGTCGTTCAATGGTAGTACCACAAATCCTGCAGGGTTGTTTTTTACGCCCGTATACCCGCAGATGCTGCTGATGCTGACCTGCCTTTCCTTCCCCATCAACATAGTCGCGAAAAGAAGTGCCGCCATGCTCAATACCTTCTTTAATGACCCTATTTATTGCCTCATAGAGCCTGCTGACTTCATCTGCATTTAAACTGTTGGCCAGTCTCTCAGGATGAATACCGGCCAGCGCAAGACTTTCATCCACGTAGATATTGCCAAGTCCACCGATCCACCGTTGATCCAACAGCAATGCCTTCACTTTCCCCTTACGCTTTGACATCAGCTCTGAAAAGTATATCAGGTCAAAGGCCTCCGTTAGCGGCTCGGGCCCCATCCCATGCAGCCCTTTGAGCCGTGGCAACTCACTTTCAGTCACCAGTTCAAGGGTGCCCAATGTGCGAATATCTGCATAGCGCAATTCAAACCCATTATCCAGTTTAAATACAATATGGGTAAATTTATCGCGGGGCTCGTCAATGGACTGATAATAAAGTCTACCGGTCATGCGTAGATGTATGACTAACATCCTTCCATCCGCTAAGCGAAACAAAAGGTATTTTCCCCGGCGTTCTAGCTGGAGAATGGTTTGTCCCTCCAACAAACGGCAAAAACTTTCCACATCTGGATATTTGATTAGTCTGGGCAATCCAATTTCTACAGCACTAATTTTACGTCCGGCAACCTTAGGATCCAACTGCCGCCGGATAGTTTCTACTTCGGGTAATTCTGGCATAATTAGACCTCCTTAAAATGGGGAGTAGGGATAGGAACCAAGTATTTCCTACTCCCTACTCCCCACACTTATATTTTTTCCGTCGCACCCCAGCTATCGCCAATTTTTACGTCAACGGTGAGGGGTACAGTTAGAGAAACCGCTTGTTCCATGTCTGTTTTAATCAGTGTAACCATTTCTGCCAATTCCTCGGGTGGCACTTCAAATACCAGTTCATCATGGACCTGCAGCAACAACCTCGCAGTAAGCTGCCGCTCCTGCATAGCATTAAAAATCACGATCATCGCCTTTTTGATAATATCGGCAGCACTTCCCTGAATGGGTGTATTCATGGCCGTACGTTCAGCAAAGGAGCGCAGGTTAAAATTGCGGTTATGAATATCCGGCAAATACCTACGGCGGTGCAGCAATGTAGTAACGTATCCCTTTTCTCGGGCCTCTTTCACAATATCATCCATAAAGTCCTTCACTTTGGGATATTTACTTAAATAGTTATCGATAAATTTGCCGGCCTCTTGGCGGCTGATACCGATATTGCGCGCTAAACCGAAATCACTAATGCCATAAACAATACCAAAATTAACCGCTTTGGCTCCAGATCGCATTTCCGATGTTACATCTTCCATTGGCACCCCGAAAATTAATGCCGCAGTACGAGTATGAATATCTTGTCCTTGTTGGAAGGCATCGATTAAATTAAAATCCCCTGAGATATGAGCTAAAACCCGTAATTCAATCTGTGAATAATCCGCACTGAGAATTTTCCAACCAGGCCGAGATGGAACAAAAACGTGACGAATTTTTCGTCCCTCTTCTGTCCTAATCGGGATATTTTGCAAATTAGGGTCAGAACTACTAAGGCGCCCAGTGGCGGTAACTGTTTGATTAAAAGTAGTATGTACCCGGCCGGTTTCCAAAATAATTAGCCCGTCCAAGGCGTCTAAATAAGTAGATTTTAATTTTACTAACATACGAAATTCTAAGATCTTGTCAATAATCAGATGTGTGCCGGACAGTTTTTCCAAAACCTCTGCATCGGTGGAATAGCCAGTCTTCGTTTTCTTTTGTACAGGAAGATGGAGTTTATCAAATAAAATATAACCTAACTTCTTCGGTGAATTAATATTAAATTCTTCTTCGGCCAATTGATAAATTTCCTGGGTAAGTACCGCAATCTTTTCGCCAATTTCACGTCCCATCCGGCGGAGTATATCCTGGTCCAGTTTGATCCCGTTGTATTCCATTTCGGCAAGTACATCAATCAAAGGATGTTCCACCGATTGGTAGAGCGTATCTAACCCGTTTTGGACCATTTCGGCTTGAAGCTGGTCCCTTAAGAGAAATAATCGACCGACCAGCCAGCCAGCACTATTTTGTAATTCCTCGCAAGAAGCCTTGCTTTTATTTTTAGCATCGTGTATACCGAGCGGTTCTTCTCCCAAATAACGCGCAACCAAGTCATCCGGCTGATAAGTACTGCGGGTTGGATCCAACAAATAGGCAGCCACCATCGTATCAAAATCGCATCCCCGCAGAAACGCACCCCGCTTACGGAGGGCAATTAGGAGAGGCTTGACATCATGTGTACATTTTTTGATGTTTTTATCAGCGAGTATTTCAAGCCAAGGTCCCCATACGTCAGGTTTTTCAGCATCTATATAAACCGTTCGATCAGGAATACTAACCGCCATTCCTGCAACAACTCCCCGCAATGGACGCACATCGGTCAGTATGGCTGATAAAGCACACTGTCCATAACACTTAACGGCTTGGATAAATACGGTTATTTCCTCGTTAGTAGTAAGCTCAATTATGGACGGTGCCTTCAAGGATGCAGAAGCTTCCGTCTGCCTTTGCTTGTCTGGATAGGCAATCTCCAATCGGCGGACTAGGCTTTTAAATTCCAGGCGGCCAAATAATTCCCGGACGGTTGGCCAATCCGGCTCCCGCCATATACAATGCTGCCAATCAATGTCCAAGGGCATATTAACGTCGATAGTTGCCAAATGCTTGGACAACTCTGCCAATTTGGCATGCTCCCGTAACTTTTCCTGCAGTTTTTTACCGGTTATATCATCAAGGTGTGCATATACCCCTTCCAGTGACCCATACTCTTTAATGAGTTTTAATGCGGTCTTTTCTCCCACACCTGGTACTCCAGGAATATTGTCAGCAGTATCTCCCATCAATCCTTTGAGATCAATAACTTGTGCCGGTGTAATCTCCATCTTAGTCCATAATGCGGCCTCATCAAGCCTTTCCGTATCAGTTATACCGCGTTTTGTCAGCAATACTCTGACCTGACCTGAAATTAATTGCAACGCATCCCGATCGCCTGTCACAATCAGTATGTCATATCCTTCGGTCGCGGCACCCCTGGCAACCGTGCCGATAATATCGTCGGCTTCATATCCAGCTTGCTCAAAAATGGGAATATCCAAAGCTCTTAGAATTTCATGAACCAGAGGAAACTGCTCCCTCAATTCCGGCGGAGTTGCCTTCCGATGGGCCTTATACTCCTGGTAGGCTTCATTCCTAAAAGTAAGTTTCCCTTTATCAAAGGCTACGGCAATCGCCTCCGGTTTTTCCTCATCCAGCAGCCTAAGCAGCATAGTGGTAAAACCATAAGCTGCATTAGTGAATTGCCCCTGAGCGGTAGATAATAGCGGCAGGGCATAAAATGCTCTATGGATTAAACTATTGCCATCAATCAAAATAAACTTTTTAGACATATGATCACATCCTGTTTAGTAAGTGGGTATCGTTCCCTGTTCCATAGATTCGGTACAATAGGTACGTAATCCTGCACTACCTTGACCATCCCATTGTAGTGTTAGCTGTAACGTTTAGGTTATACAAAATATATGAAGACCCGCTAGAGCGGGCCAAAGGAAATTCAAACCGCAGAGATCCCCATGCCCTCACGGGCACCACAAGAAATGAAAACATTAATAGATTGAACCGCCAAGGACGCCAAGAACGCCAAGAAAAATAAAAGTATATATTCAGGCTCTCTTTGTGAGAACTTACTTGTCGGAGCAAAAACTTACGTATTAAGGATAATTATTGACCCTTTGGCGTCCTTGGCGTTCTTGGCGGTTAATTATTTAGAGGATAGACGCGGAGAACGCAGAGGGTAATCTTTAACTCCTCTGCGTTCTCTGCGCCTCTACGGTTGAAAAACATATACTAGCTATGGCCCTCGGGAAACGAAGGGAATATAGGTCAGAGCAACAGACCTTTTGTCCGTATCGTAATATACATAAATGTCTAATGCCTCTTGAACTTGCGTAATCTGCAAAAATGGAATATCCCTGTAAAAAACAGCGGGTATTTTTCGGCCAGCAATAGTCACGGATTGCTCAGTAATCTCTGCTTTTAGCCCGGTCGAGTTCAATAGATCTGCTAAGGGGAGGGAAATAACTCCATTAATTTTGCGAACCTGCGTTGGTAGTGCTTTGCCATTATAGGTAACTTGAATCATTTCAATATTTGCTGTTGCTGTAGTGTTATCATAGGAACAATCAGCACCTAACAGATCGCATAAGTCCCATAGTTTTAGATAAAGTTCGTTGTTGCGTAATTTGCCTTGTATCTTTATCCCTTGCCAGTAAATGCTTTCCGTTTCGTTGTTTACAGCAAGGCTTAGTCCTAAATTTTTAGTTAACACCGAAGCAGGAATCAAAATAATATCATTAGTGATCAACCCCAATTGTTCAGCAGGTTTGCCATTAAACTTCAACTTAATTAGTTGTCCGACGGGGTGCGGCGTACCAAGGTCATTATCCAAGAAATCATGTATGCTTGCGTCACTGATCAGATTTTCGGCCCCAACATCGGCTAGCTTCTGCTTAAACTGTGCTACGGTGTTGGTGCCATACCCATAAACATCTTCATACACAGTCACAGATATAAGTCCTTGTTGATCCAGCGTTATGCAGATCGTATCATACACAATATGAACCGGTGTACCTACGGCAATACGTGGAAATAAATCTTCTACATCCTCTTCAAGCATACGAATACACCCTTTAGATGCAGCTGTACCAATGGACCATGGCATATTTGTACCATGCACGCCATAGGTGCTGGCAAACCCGATCCAGCGATAACCTAACGGATTAGCCGGGCCGGACGGAACCGGTTTCATTCCGGGTGTAGTAGGAAACCACCAGGGATCTACTATTTTTTCAATTACCTCAAATTTTCCTAAAGGCGAGGGCGTAGAAGCCTTGCCGATGGCAATCGGGTATTCTTTCACCAGGATATCTCCCGTATAGAGACTTAACGTCCGGGAAGCAAGATTAATGATGATCTTGGGTGGTCCATCGGCCGCTGACACAATACCAGCACTTAGCATAATCACAACGAGTATTGCGCAAACTAATGCCACAATTCGTTTCATATCATCATCCCCTTTTTTAGTCGTTTACAATATATGACTAATAGCTGCGGGGTATGATGACCAATGATATGTAATTTTTACCACAAGCTCATATTTCCCTTTAATCAAAATATGACTCCCGTTATATAAGAGCCAACTTTTACTACACATAGTTTGGCCTGTATATGCCAAACTATTTAGTGAACTAGTCAGCTAAAGTTAGAATTCAAGTATGCAGATGGGCCCTCTGCCCACCTACATTAGGGAAGATCCCCAATAATTGAGGTGTTAATTTAGGAGTTTATAAATCCTACTGGGAGGTGTAATTTGATGTTGCGTTTTAAAAACTTCCGGAAACTGCGTCATGCTGATCAAGACATGCATAGTCGTTCCTGGTGGGCTCTACATGCCCTGGGTACCGTTGGACTTTTAGCAGCAGGCTTTATGCTCGGAAAAAAACGTCGCTAGCTAACTATAAAAACGGCCCGCAGAAATACCTATCTGCAGGCCGTTTTTATAGTTAATTGTTTATGTTTTGCTTCGTTCTCTAAATAGCAAGGTGATAGACCATACCCCGGCTAAACCGACTAATGTATAAACAGCTCGGCTTAGTAACGCATCAGGGCCTCCAAAAACTGCCGCCACTAAGTCAATTCTGAAAAGTCCTACCATTAACCAGTTTAGAGCACCAACAATAACAAGGATTAATGCCAATTTATCCATAATGCACCTCCCTTTGTAATATAAAACTTATTATGCTACACTCCGTCAAATAGTATGCCCAGAGTAAAAAAGTGTTATTACCACGTAAATTTTTTTGTTTATCATGTGTTCTTTCGGCTCCAACAGGTAGGACTTTAGTACCTTTAACAAGAATAGTTGAACATAGGAGTGTGATTAATGATGAAAGTAGTAATTACCGTAGTAGGCACAGATCAAGTTGGGATCATCGCAAAGATTAGCACCATTCTGGCTGAACATGGCGTCAACATTTTAAATATCAACCAAAATATTTTGGACGGATATTTTAACATGGTGATGATTGTGGATATGACCTCTGCCACCGTTCCCCTCAAAGAGGTGCAAAAACTACTCACCGCCAAAGGTGTTGAGATGGGTCTAGAAATTAAAGCACAGCACGAAGATATATTCATGCTTATGCACAAAGTCTGAGGTGGTAAAATGATAAACATACAAGATATTTTAGAAACCAATCGTATGATTCAGGAGAATAACCTTGACGTACGTACTATTACCATGGGTATTAGCTTACGGGATTGTTGTCATCCGGATATTGACGTATTTTGTGACAATATCTATCGAAAGATTACCCATAACGCCCGTGACCTAGTCCGGGTAGGTACTGATATTGAAGAAGAATACGGCGTACCAATCATTAATAAACGGATCTCCGTAACCCCCATCGCTATCGTAGCTGAGAGCTGTAAAACAGACAGTTATGTAAAGATAGCCTATGCACTAGATCGGGCAGCCAAAGAGGTCGGTGTTAATTTCATCGGCGGTTTTTCAGCTCTAGTTCCCAAAGGCTACACCAAAGGAGACCGTACTTTAATCAAGTCTATCCCCCAGGCCCTCGCTGAAACAGAGCGAGTTTGTGCCTCCGTTAATTTGGCATCCACTTCTGCCGGTATCAATATGGATTGCGTCCGGGAGATGGGAGAAATTATTAAAATGACCGCGGAATTGACCAAAGACCGCGATGCCCTTGGCTGTGCTAAATTGGTTATCTTTGCAAATGCCGTTGAGGATAATCCCTTTATGGCTGGCGCATTCCATGGCGTAGGAGAAGCTGAGACTACGATTAATGTAGGTGTCAGTGGCCCCGGCGTAGTTAAGCGCGCATTAGAAGAAGCCCGCGGCCGAGATTTGGGTGTTGTTGCTGAAATTATCAAGAAAACCGCCTTTAAGATTACCCGCGTAGGACAATTGGTTGCACAAGAGGCTTCTAAGCGTCTGCATGTTCCCTTTGGCATCATCGACCTATCCCTTGCTCCTACACCCGCCGTTGGTGACAGTGTAGCCTATATTTTAGAGGAAATCGGGTTGGAAAGTTGCGGCGCTCCTGGCACTACTGCTGCTCTTGCGATGCTGAATGATGCCGTTAAAAAAGGCGGGTTGATGGCTTCATCCTTCGTTGGCGGTCTCAGCGGAGCCTTCATTCCTGTCAGTGAAGACGCTGGCATGATCGCCGCTGTTGAGCGGGGTGCTCTAAGTTTAGAAAAATTGGAGGCCATGACCTGCGTTTGCTCAGTAGGTCTGGATATGATCGTTGTGCCCGGTGATACGCCTACATCCACTATCTCCGGCATTATCGCCGATGAAGCAGCAATCGGAGTGATTAATAACAAGACAACTGCTGTCCGTATTATTCCCGTCCCAGGTAAAACCGTAGGTGATCGCGTGGAATTCGGCGGCCTGCTCGGACACAGTCCCGTCCTAAAAGTAAACCAATTCAGCTGTGAAACCTTTATTAACAGGGGCGGCAGAATACCCGCACCAATCCGCAGCCTGACAAACTAAAGGACAGGGAGTAGGAAACAAGGAAAAACATATATAACAATAATAAAGACCACCTTGCGGTGGTCTTTTAGTTACGTATTATGCAAATTCCAGAGTCTGTTCAGAAATCCCCAGATGGTCGAACACTTTGGCTCCTGCCATGTTCGACACTAGGTCGTCCTGACCGTCGCTAGGCGGGGCGAGGAAGCGAGCGCAGACAGTACGGTTTAGTACGGCAAGCGAGCTCCCGGAGCACCAACAACGCAGATGGGGGTTTATAAACAGGCTCGCCTTATCTAATGATGCGTTTGGCGCCGATATAGCGGCTACCCCAATATCCATCATTCAATGAACTAACTGTTACTCCTGTACTAGTTCCAGAATGAATAAACTGGCCGTTATTGATATATATCCCAACATGTGATGGGCCTACTTCATATGTAGAAAAAAACACTAAGTCGCCAGCATGTAAGCTATCGACATGACGACCTTGTTCATATTGTGCATCAGCAGTACGGTACAAATTAATTCCTACCCGGCTAAACACGTATTGGGTAAAACCACTGCAATCAAAACCACCAGGACCTGTTCCGCCAAAAGAATAAGGTGTTCCAATATATTGCCTAGCCACTGCAGTCAAACGATCTCCAAAGGGACGACTAGACCGGCTTACCGTAGGACTTAGACGCTCCAACACTTCCCAAGTTCCACTACCCACAATTCCGTCTATTTCCAAGCCATGCTCCTGCTGGAATTTACGTACCGAATTCTCTGTTACTGGTCCGTATGATCCATCAGTAGTTACCTCATATTCTAGCGCTGCCAAGCGTTCCTGCAACTCAAGAACATCATCACCGTTGTCTCCGGTCCGCAATGCTGCAAATCCGGTCGCACTTGGAATTATCAGCACTAACAAAAGAACTACCTTAATCACAAATCGAATATACGACATGGGTTCCCTCCTTCTTGAGCCTCCGAGGTTAGCTGCCGGGTTAGGATTGAAGGACAACCCCACGTTTCCGTTTCACCCCATTAATTGGTTCCCCCGTACCTTGCGGATTCGGCTTATCTAATTTCTACCATAAGTCTACAAATTCTATTATAAGACATTTATGGCAAATATGCAAAAGAAAGTTCTTTTGCTGTGGAGTAGACACAAGCAATCATTGACTCGGCCTTTGTTCAAAATAGACCGTTACCGTCGAATCTAACTGAATTTTGGTCCCGGCCAAAGGCTCTTGCTGTACCGCCAAACCGGAACCGACAGGATAAAACCCTAACCGGGTCTGAGCCAGTAAATCACCGACTTCACGCATCGTTTTTCCTACCAGGTAAGGCACCCTTGTCTCCCCTGTCGAAACTGCAACATTTGCCGTATACAATGTTACGGTTGATCCTACTTCAATCCGACTGCCCATCGCAGGACTAATATCATTTACACTCTCTCCGTTACCTTCAACTTTAACCACGAAACCACTTTCCCTCAGCATTCTACCAGCTTCATTTGCAGGCAGATGTAAACAACTCGGCACAATTGCCGTATAGCTTTGTTTACCGGCGCCCGGCAGTGTTTCTGGCTGTAACTTTGCAGAAGGCTTAATATTATAATATTGAATAATTTCCTGCATGATACCACTAGCTACGGGAGCAGCGATTTCACCACCGTAATATTGTCCCTTTGGCTCATATAAAACGACCAGTATTGCAATTGGAATTTCTTCCAGTGGTCCGAAGCCGACAAAGGAGGCGACATATTTCCCCGACTCATATCCTCCTGTCTCGGCAACTTTTTGGGCTGTCCCCGTTTTACCAGCAATCCGGTATCCAGGAATGGCTGCCCGGCTGGCACCGCCTTCGGAAACGACCTTTTCCAGAATACGCCGCATCTCCTGCGCAGTATCCGAATCGATTACTTGGCGGACGGTCTCCGGTTTAAACTGTCTGACTAGCTTGCCATCCCGACCGTGAATTTCTCTGATAATTTGTGGTTTTAGTAAAACTCCATCATTGGCGACCGAACATACCGCACTTAACAGTTGCAGCGGAGTCACGGCGATGCTTTGTCCGATAGACATAGTAGCAATATCTAATGCGCGAACATCTTTTTTGGGTATTACCATACCAGAGCTCTCCCCTGGCAATTCAATGTTGGTAGGCTTACCAAAGCCGAAGGCTTCGATATATTGATAAAACCTTTCCGGCCCCACTCTCATTCCAACGGTGGCCAACCCAAAGTTAGACGATTTTTTTACGAGCCCGACAAAATCGGTTTCCCCACCGCCTTCACTACCGTCCCAATTACTGATCCGCTGTCCTTGCACTTCAATAAAACCTGGGTCTACAAATCGCTCATCGGCGGTAACAACCTTAGTCTGCAGCGCCGTTGAAGCTGTCATAATCTTAAACACAGAGCCTGGTTCATACACGTTTGAAATCGCATTATTTCGCCAAGCTAAAGGAGGATAAGCATCATAAGTTTCCGGCTGATAGTCTGGTCGGTTAGCCAATGCTAGAATCTCACCGGTCTTCGGGTTCATCGCAATGACTGTAGCTGCCCGTGCCTGGGTTTCCCGCATCGCTTTATCCAATCGACGTTCGACTATAAACTGAATGGTCTGATCAATCGTCAAATATACATCCTGTCCGTCCTGTGAAGGGACAACACCATGAACCCCGTTTGGAAGCTGGCGTCCGCCCGGATCTGTCTCAACAGTAATACGGCCGGCAGTCCCTTTTAGATACGTATCAAAAGCTAATTCAATACCATCCAAGCCTTGATTATCAATACCTACAAAACCTAGCACATGAGCTGCAAGGTTACCATTAGGATAGCGACGTTTACTTTCTTTCATCAGTACAACACCGGGTAATTTAAGGTCCCTGATAACTTTAGCCTGGTCATCAGCAACCATTCTCTGCACCCAGGTAAAATATCCGCCCTGCTTAAGACGCTGGGTAAGTTTTCCAGCATCCATATGCAGGATCTCCGCCAATTGAGCCGCTGTCTGTTCCGGATTTTTTACGTCTTTGGGTACGGCATAGACCGATTCAACTGGTGCACTAACTGCAAGCGCCTTGCCGCTACGATCATAAATCGTTCCACGTTTTGCATGAATTGTTTTATCGTCCAGGCGTTGCTCTGTCGCGTTTTCTTTCAGCCACGTGCTGCGGAAAACTTGAAGATAAGCCATTCTTCCAATTAAGCCTATCGGCAGTATCGCAAATGCAAGGAGCATAATTGCGATACGTTTCTTAATCTCTTTCGTTGACTTAACGGCCAAATAAAATCCCTACTTTCATGGGTTGTCCTGCATTTAATTATACGTCACTTGACCCCCAGGTACAATTAACATTTTTAAAAGATAGGGAATGGGGAGTAGGGGAACCGGGAACCGGGGTGGTGATTAAAAAGCCCCCATAGTCTCGTTCCCGAGACTGTGGGGGCTTTTGGACCGCACCTGAAATCTATATCTAGTAACGGAAAGTCCAGCCCCTGTTCAGAAGTCCTCAGATGCTAGGCGCAGCGAGCATTCGAAGTGACAGCGTACTGGCGTACGCCGAACAAGAAGCGCAGTAGCAACGACGCAGATGGGGGCTTCTGAACGGAGGCGTCACCGGCGGCAGATATAGATTATGGCCGGAGGTACATTTAATAATGTAAATCGAATTTGCACCTTTGAAAAATGGTTACATAATTCTCTGTATATTTGCGGTGAATACTGGAACGTTATAAACTGCGCACCAAAGCCTAATACTCTCTGCACCTGTTGCAAAATATCTTGTCTCTTCGCATCTGGGAATACCGCAAAAGGCAACCCGGAAACCACGCAATCCACACCGCTTATTCCCTCTTCAAGAAGTATTTTCTCAAGATTTACCGCGTCCGCAAACAAGGGTATTCCTCGAAACCTTTTCGCAAGCTGTACACGAAACACAGAATTGTTCTCAAAAATAAGTAGCCTTGTCCGGGCAGGCTTAGCGTCCACTAAGTATTTAGTAAAAGAGCCGGTTCCGGCACCTAACTCTACAACAGTTTTACAACGATCCCACTCAATGTTACTAACTAACTTACGGGCCAGGTAACGAGAACTGGGCAAAACACTGCCTACACACCCTGGATGTTTAATAAACTGCTGCCAAAACATGATCCATTCCATAATATTTTCTCCAGTGGAAAAATTTTATATATTACTATTGTTCCCAAGAATGAGGACTTTCATAAGTATACTGCAATGTAAAAAGGAAGCTGCCTCAACAACTTCCTTTACTAATGGTCCTGAATATTATAGTATCTCAACAATCTGCAGTGCAGGTTTTTTACGCAAGTCGATATAACCTCTTTCGGTCTGCAGTAGAGGACGTGTCGGGGTAATGGGGTCCATATGTACAATGGTCCCGATCATGCCTGTATTTAACCGTACCTTATCGTAAAAAAACAGCGTTGTCATATGGTGCACAAAAATACTCGCAACTGCAGGATCAAGCCTGCTAAATGCCTCGTCCAGTATTAAATCTGCCGCCTTGTATGGCGACGATCCAAGACGATATGCCCGATCGGAAGTAACGCTATCATATACATCAGCAATGGAGATTATTTTAGCATACGGATGGATATTTGGTATTCCCAATCCCAACGGATAACCGGATCCATCTTCCCGTTCGTGGTGCTGAGCCACTGCTATCCTTACCTGTCTGGATAGCCCAATTGTATTCTCAATCATCTTATAACCAAAGGCAGCATGTCTTTTAACTCGGGAAAATTCATCCACAGTCAAAGCTCCCGGCTTATCAATGATCTTTGCAGATATTCTCGCTTTACCGATGTCATGTAATAAGCCAGCCATCGCCAACTGTCGAAGGACACTTTCATCATATTTTAGCCAAATACCCAATAAAACGGCATAAATTCCTACATTTAGTGAGTGGTTATATGTATATTTATTTCCACTCTTTACATTACGTAGCCTAGTGACCACGCCACGTATGTCAGCAGTCTGCTCCAATATTTTTTCGACAATCTGGCTACACTCTCGCAGCGGAATTTTTTTACCAACCTGCATTTTTTCAAATATGATACCGATGTTTTCTACGGTTTGGGTATACATTTCCAGAAATGAAACATCTTCTGCTGTTTCCTCTTCTATGTTTTCAACCTTCACCTCTGAAGGACAATCAAGAGTCATAATATTGACATGATTAAAGCACCACGCCTTAATTTTTGAAATGATATAGTCAGTAAGCACGGTATTACTAGGTAACAGAATCGCTCCGTGGGGCGATTTGAGATCTTGCCCCAGCACTAGGCCCGGTATTAATCTTATCGTTTCTAATTGTTTTATCGAATGCTGAGCCATAAAGTCTCCCCACCCTACAATACTTCGCAGTGTATATCAAAATTTTAAAAATCCCTGCTTACCAAACAATAGTTCCGTCTATATTTGGATAAAGTTCAACTTAGACACCAAATAACCCTTAGAACAGTTCCGTGGTTGCTGCTATAAAATTTCGATAATATTCAATTCCGCTATTTTATCCAAGTCAATAAAACCCTGATCTGTCTTAATTAGCGGTCGTGTCGGTCGCTCACTATTTACACTAACAATTGTGCCTATCATACCATTACTGAGACGAACCCGATCAGCATAGAAGCTAGCTGTAATCCGCTCTAAAAAGCTTTGTACAACCATCGGGTCAAAGGTTTTAAAACCTTCTTCCCTAATAATGTCTGCTGCCATATAGGACGTGCGCTTAGCCTTATATATCCGGTCGGAAGTAATTGCATCATACGCATCAGCTACAGCTATGATTTTTGCAAACGGAGTGATATTCTCTGAAGTCAGTTTTAAGGGATAACCTGTTCCATTCTCACGCTCATGATGCTGTAGTACTGCCATGCCCACTTCATACGCGATGCCAGCGGTAGCCTTGATCATTTGATATCCCAGAAGGCTGTGACGCTTCATTATCTCAAATTCATCCGCTGTAAGCGGGCCTGGTTTTCCGAGGATATCCATGGATATTTTTGCCTTTCCGGTATCGTGTAATAACCCCGCCATTGCCAGTTGACGAAGCGCCGTTTCATCATAGTTCATCCAACTTCCAATCAATGCAGAGTATATCCCCACGTTTAGTGAATGATTAAAAGTATACTCATCTCCGGATTTCACCTGACGCAGACGGGTCAATACCCCGCGTACGCCCAGTACCTGCCCTAAAACACTCTCCGCAATCGGTTTAAATTCCTGTAGCGGAATCATTTTTGACGTTTTCATTTCTGTAAAAAGATTCGCGATTGTGCCAATAGATCGTTCATACATATCCAAGAATACACCGTCTTCATTGGAATAAATCGGTGCAGGCTTAGTAAACGGTTCTAAACAAGGTCCCTCTAGTAACACGTCCACTATATCAACATTCCACTCCTGCAACCTTGCCAGGCTATATTCAGTCAAGATTGTATCATGGGATAACAAAACAGTCCCTTCGTCGGAACATACATCCTTTCCTAAAATCCAGCCAGGTTCAACTTTGCTTATGTGGGTTTTTAATGTTTTGCGGTCCGTCACACTACCCACCACCTATTGTGCATAGTCTTGTTAGTCCTAGAATTCGTGTTAATCTTCTAAATTCCTGTTAATCAGGTTCGAATATTCGCAAATTCTCCAGAATTTTACATTACTATATAATCCCCCTCAAAGATAACTTTCTTGTACACAGGAGGTACTATTTGACTTTATATAAAGCAGGGATTATACGCACTTCCGTCAGTACACCCTTTCCGTTTAGCCCAGTTCCTCTGTCAAAATATCTCCTAAACGTTTAATGCCGATCCTAATTTGTTCCGGTGATGAATTGGAGTAATTCAAGCGGAGCGTATTCGGCCTACCTTCATTAGTATAAAAAGGCGCACCGGGTACGAAAGCAACCTTTTGGGCGACAGCTTTGGCTAATAGTTGTGTGGCATCTACTCCTTCGGGTAATTCAACCCAGACAAACATACCCCCTTCCGGCTTTGACCATCTGCAGGTAACAGGAAAACTCGCCTCCATTTCAGCCAGCATCGCATCACGCTGTATACGATATTTGTCAACAGTTTGCGCAATGTGCTTATCAAGATCATGGGTCAAAAGATATTGGTATATTGCGTGCTGGGCCAGGGAATTGGTATGTACATCAGAGGATTGTTTAGCCATCGTTAGCCTACCGATAATTTCTGCATCTGCCACAGCCCATCCTACTCTTAGTCCCGGAGAAATAATCTTGGAGAAGCTGCTCATATGAATAACCCATTCACCCCCTGGATAAGCTTTTATAGGTGGTACCGGTTCTCCTTCAAAACGTAGTTCACCATAGGGATCATCTTCAATGACAGGCACATGGTATCTTGCGGCGATTTGCGCAACTTCAGCCCGTCTCTCAGCCGACATAGTAACGCCGGTGGGATTTTGAAAAGTAGGATTAACGTAAATAAGTTTCGGCTTATGTTTCGCCACTGCCTCTTCCAGTTTTAGTGTATTCATACCTTCTCTATCAGCCGGAATGGTTATAAACTCTACCTGATACGAACGGAAGGCTTGTACTGCGGCCAAATATACTGGGCTTTCCACGACAACCTTATCTCCCGGGTCACAAAATATCTTGCCCGCAAAATCAAGTATCTGTTGAGAACCTGCTGAAATAAGCACATGCTCAGATTGGCAAATAATACCTTTCTTAGACATTCGTGCAGCAATCCAAGCCCGTAAGGGAGCATATCCTTCGGTAATTCCATACTGAAGCGCTGCAGCTCCCTGCTCGGTCAGTACGGTATTGATCACTTTGTTTAACTCCTGCACCGGAAAGGTATCCGGTGAAGGCATTCCCCCAGCAAAGGAAATCACATCAGGTTGTTGTGTAATTTTTAATATTTCTCGAATTGCAGAACTTTGCATGCCATCCACGCGACTGGCATATTTGAATTTCATAAAAACCCATCCTTTCATATGTAATATATCTATCATAACACATTAACATCAAGACTTAAAAACTTGACTACGCTGGCACCGGCGAAGCTTTAATACTTTTTTATTAAACAAAAAAAAGACCGGATTAATCCGGTCTTTTTTTCATAAAATGTATTACTTGGCTTTGATAGCTTCTACAGGACAGCTATCTACGCAAGCACCGCAATCAACACAGGTTGCTGCATCGATTCCATATTTTCCTTCTCCTTCGGAGATGGCCTCAACAGGACAAGTAGATGCACATGCACCACAACTAACACACTCATCAGCAATAAAATATGCCATTTCTTTCTCCTCCTTCCTATAACTCTAATATTAAGCTTCGAAGATTGCCGTCTTTACTGTTTCCAGACCAAGGCGGTCAATCGTCGAGCCAAATCTTTCATATGGTTTAGCATTGCTTTTATAGTACTCCATGATTTTAGCTATGAGATCCATAACTTCATCAGCAGGTACATGTTCGGCAATTAGGTTAGCCAGCCGAGGTCTTACGCCAGCGTTCCCCCCCACCATAATATTAAATCCCTTTGTGGTTCCAACAAGGCCCAGGTCTTTAACGGCCGATTCTGCACAGGAATTTGCACAACTGCTTACACCCATTTTAAACTTAGAGGGCAAAGATACACCATGATATTTTTTATCAATGGCTAAACCAAGCTGTACCCCGTCCTGCTGTGCCCTTTTACAGAAATCGGTACCCGGACAAATTTTGACGCTACGTACACATAACCCAAGCGCAGCACCTGGCTGCATCTCTAAGTCAGCCCAAATATCATCCAATTTATCAGGATCAACACCAACAATGGCAATGCGTTGCGCCGATGTCAATTTAAGCGCTTTGGCATTATATTTTTCCGCAATAGCGGCAATTTTACGAAGTTGTGCAGGAGAAGTAAGGCCACCGGGAATATGGGGCGCGATAGCAAAGGTCTCCTTGTCCCGCTGCAATATAGCACCTTTCTCAAGTAGATCTTTCGAATAAGCCATATTTTCCTATCCTCCCATTATTTTGACTCTGACTATCATTATACAAAGATTTAGAGAAATAGAAAATGCTCAATATCTGGGATTCTGCTTACTCACCTTAACATATATACCCCTAACTCCACTTTACTCACTAGTTCACTATTTGGACTATTTCTATATATATATTTGCTATTTTTTCAAAAATCCCTTTTATATCAGGTAATAAAAATGCGGTAATTTTTGGTCCCAATTACCTTCCTATTTCCATTCCCAACTTTTGTTGCCCTTAAAACCATTAGTAACTTTCTAGTCAATCCAACCGCGTACTCTGATTGCTTCGGAAATCCGCTTTATAGCAACCATATATGCTGCCATTCGCATATCGACACCCTGTCTGTGATGCATTTCATAAACCGCTTGGAACGAAGCTTTCATTTTATCTTCTAAGCGACGGTTAACTTCTTCTTCAGTCCAATAAAAATTCATCAGATTTTGGACCCACTCGAAATAAGAAACTGTGACACCTCCGGCGTTAGCCAAAATGTCGGGTATGATAAAAACACCATTGTCCCAGAGTAGGCGATCTGCTTCTGGCGTGGTGGGGCCGTTGGCTGCCTCAGCGATAACCCTGGCTTTAATATTAGCAGCATTTTCTTTTGTAATCTGATTTTCCAATGCGGCTGGGACAAGTACCTCACAGGGCAACTCTAATAGTTCTTCATTGGTGATATTAGTTGCCCCCGGAAAGTCTCGTACAACCCCATTTAGCAGCTTATAACTGAGCAATGCTTGGATATCCAGCCCGGCAGAGCAGTATATACCACCCTTCGAATCGCCAATTGCAATTACTTTGCTACCCTGTTGTTCCATTAGCGTCGCTAAGACACCGCCTGCGTTGCCAAAACCTTGAATGACCACACGTGCCCCCGTTAGAGTTATACCAAGATGCACCGCCGCCTCCTTAATGACAAAGCGAACCCCGTGGGCAGTGGCTTCCGCCCGACCGGCGGAACCACCAATAATGATAGGCTTGCCTGTCAGCACGCCAGGTACATTTACATTTTTTAGTTTGCTAAACTCATCCATCATCCATGCCATAATCTGAGGATTGGTGTATACATCTGGAGCGGGAATATCTTTATCGGGGCCGAGAAAAGGGGCAATTGCCTGTATATATCCCCTACTCAAAGCCTGTAATTCCCGTTGGGACAATTCCTTAGGGTCACAAGCAACAGCACCTTTACCACCACCGTAGGGAAGCCCCAAAACGCTGCATTTAAAAGTCATCCACATTGATAAAGCCTTCACCTCATCAATAGACGCATCAGGGTGAAAACGAATCCCTCCCTTGCAGGGACCTACGGCGTCATTATGCTGCGACCGAAATCCCTTAAATACGCGCATAGTTCCATTATCCATCTTAACAGGTATCGAAACTTCCAAAACCCTGAGCGGTTCGTGCAAAATAGCATGAATAGCTGGGTCCAGTTTTAGTTTCTCTGCCGCCTCACCCAGCTGTTTTTGTGCATTGTATAGCGGATTATGGGCTTTATACATGCTTAAAATCCCTCCAATTAACACTTTCTTGTATATAGTCAGGATATGTTCATCACTAGACTTTAGTCCGTAATCATCATTGACCATGCGAAATATGTGCAAATAAAAAGCACCTGCTAAAACTCCTGCAGGTGTTACCGATTACATTATTAAATTATGCTAAGGCCCAGGTTTTCCAATCTGCATGATGTCAATGCTACTCGGGGGACGGTGCTCAAAACTAGATACTGCGTTTTATAGTGAGGTTTGGCTCGTTTAGTAAGTTGACACGACGATGCTCAACCGAGCCCTTATCACTCTTAACAATTACAAGATTGACCTCTGGCTTATATGCATCCGTAGTTAGTGAAGCCACACTGCCAACCGAGCCATCGGATAATTCCACAAAACTACCAACTGGATATACCACCACTGTACTCGCAAAAATATTGTATAAATATGGATCAAAATGCAGTCCGCATTCTTTGCCCATTAGATCTAATGCTTTGTCTGGAGGTAATCCGGGACGATAACACCGGTCTGTGGTTAGCGAGTCATAAACGTCGGCGATAGCCACAATACGGGAGAAATCATGAATCTGGCCCTGAACCAGATTAGCTGGATAACCACCCCCGTTATATTTCTCGTGATGCTGTAGACTTACAATAGCAGTTTGCATGGTACAATCAGTCATTTCACGGATAATATTATAACCAAGCTCAGTATGCATTTTTACTTTTTCAAATTCGGCGGTGGTTAACGGCCCGGGCTTATTTAAGATTGAGTCAGCCACCTTGGTCTTGCCAATATCATGTAAAAATGCGGCTTTAGCTAAAGCCAATAGTTTTTCCCGTGGATAGCCACTGCGTATTCCAATTACCGTTGATACAATTGTCGTGTTGATACTGTGCTCAATTAAATATTCTTCCACCGTACCCATCCGGTGAAGTGATATTAGCAGTTGTGTGCAAGAAAGAAGTTCGTCGACCATCTCAGCTACAAAGGCTGTAACCTGTTGACTATTTAGCAAACGACCCATTTTAAGATTATCAAACATCGACTTGGCTACATCAATCGCTTGAAACTTAGTCTGAGGAGACAGCAAAAGATCCTGATTGTACTGTTCTTCCCCGTCTAATACAAACACGTGTGTTACCTGATGTTCAATTAATCCACACACAAAATGCGCACGCAAAGTCAGATCCCTTAGCAGCAAAGTTTCACCGCTAGGAGTTATGACATCCCGTGCCAGCCTCATCCCATCAACAATATTTTCAACTGGAATGTACTTCACATTACCACTCCGCCCAATCACAACATGATATAAAGTAAAATTATTTTAACAAGCTGGAAGGTGAAGATAAATCCTCTTTTAGTCAATAAAAAATATAATTCTACAGGAACACAAAAATCCCTGCATTTTTTTAGTTTTTGATGAGTACCAAGCTATGATCGGGACATAAGGACCAGGACATCTGAAGCCACCGCATAGCTACAATTTATCCACTAGTCCCTGAATAAACGGATAGCGATAAAAACGCCCGTTCATAGCCTCCCATGCCGCTAGGAAGGACGTAATTACCAGCCCAATCCAGAGGACGACTAGCACCGGTATCAGTAATAGCCCAATCAGCAGTAAGCTCAATATAGACACCGCTATAGAAGCGCCAAGTATGGCAAGATGTGCCACCAATGCCTGCTTGGCATGATCAAATACAAAAGCATCGTCTTTTTTCAGTAGAAAAATGACGAGTGGAGCAATGATAAAACCCAGCCCGCCAAAAAAGTAAGCTAGATGCGCCATAATAGCTAGTAATTTTTGTTCCCCGTTTGTACCATCATCCATTGAAAAATCCCCCCGTGTTTTTTATACTTCATAATAATATATGAATACCACTAAATGTCAGGTGTATTTTAATACCAAATGTACATACTGTGGCTAGGAGGTGTTAATGTAATGCCAAAGAAAAACAAAGATACTGCATTGATGAGTAAGGCTACAGATAGGTCAGCTAAAGCATTGAACGGTGTGCCGCACCAGGCTTCCGGTGCCGTCACCCAAGAGTTCAACGCAGCAATCGACAAAGCTTCCGAACTCGCCAGCGCCAAATATAAAAATAAAAAATAAGCCAGGAAAGCGCCAATATGGCGCTTTTATTCGTTTGAGACGATCCTCTCGTCCATGCCTTTGTTCGCTAACGCATCAGCAACTTTATTTTTCTCTCTTCTTACATGTGCAATCGTAAAATGTTCAAAGTTTTTGCTTAAAAAACATACTTGCTGAAACAAAGGCAACAAGCCCTCATTCTTCACCTTGTACTGCCCATTTATTTGTTTAACTAGCAGTTCGCTGTCGGCATAAGCCTGAACCCTTACCGCTCCTAGCTGTTTGCATTTCTCCAAGCCACGGATTAAAGCCTTATACTCGGCAATATTATTAGTAGCCTCACCAATATATTCACCAATTTCACAAATCAAGCTATCCTGCTTATAGATGGCGACGCCGATACCGGCAGGACCGGGATTACCGCGGGAACCCCCATCAGAATAAATGGTTAGTTCTACTGGTATGTTTTGTGTCAGGAAATTAGTTCCGGCTTCTTCATGGTCTTTATGCGGGGCTTGGACTCTAATGTCCGCAACGGAGTCGAGTACTGCATCAGACAACGGTTCCAACCGCTCCCGGGAAGTTAATCCCGTTAACACCGCGACGCGGGCACCAACACCAGCCTTTAGCCCCATGATCATATCTACAGACGCATCACCAACCATCACCGCCTCGGCTGGTTCAACTCCCAGTGCTTTGCATGCAAGTATGATCATTTCCGGATCGGGTTTATGAAGCGTGGCGCTATCCCCTGTAACAATGTAATCGATATGGGTGGCAAGATCTAGCTTATTCAGTAGCATATTGATTCCTTCTCGCGTATCTGTTGTGGCGATTGCTATTTTTACACCAGCCTCTTTTAATGCACCCAGCACCTCTATCATACCCTCCACCGGTTGGAGCAATGCCGATCGGTCCACCATCTCGTCTGCACAGTCAAAAGCATTTTTCACTATTTCTCTAGCTTCATCCCAATTATATCCCTGTAAAAAGAGTCCAGTAGTAACCGCGATCATGTCCTCAAAACGTGGCGCGATGGCCAGCGGACCCCGTGGATTTATCTGCAGCGTATCAGGATTTATACCCATCGTCTGCAACAGTCTCCGATAAATGCTGTCGGCCCGTTCTTCATCCACCTGCAATGCCCGAACAATTTCCCGACTGCGTATCTTAGCGATTTCGAGCCACATTGGTTCAAATAAAGTTAAAGTACCATCCTTATCAAATATCACTGCTTTGGCCGCGATCGTTTTTTCTCCAAATGTAAGTATGGCCAAGGTTCAAACCTCCATTTATATTTATCTAGTTATTCTACGGGGATTAGTAGTCTGCTACAAGTATCGCAGTATACCATAGCTGTACCCGCTTCCACTTTGCGAAGCTTATTAATGGATACACTGACCCGGCAACCTGAACAAATATCTCCGTTCAATGAGGCTACCGCATTTCCTTTTTTCCGGGTAAGGTCATCATAAACCGCAAGTATTTGCTGATCGAAGGTTGAGCGCAGTTTAGACCTCATGTCTTCCAGTTCCTTTAGCTGTGCTGTAAGTTTTAGCATAACCTCAGCATTGTTTCGACGTTTTTCCGTTAGTTGGACCTGGATAGTTTTATATTTGCTCAGCATAGCCGAAATTTCCCGTCGCAAATCCTCCTGGGCCTGCATGCAGTCGATACTGCTTCCTTCGGATGCTGCGATCTGCTCTTGTATGTGTTGAATGCGGCTCTGTATCTGCATCATTTCCTTACTATTTTGAACAGTGCCACCGTAGAGGTTACTTTCCATCTGCTGCTTTTGGCTCTGCAAGGATGCGGTCACCGCCTCCGCACGACTATATTGCATCGTCAGACGATCATCGTCCTTTTCCAGCTTAGTAATTTGTTTTTGCAGGTCATTTACCTGATTGAAGAGTGTACGTACGTCTTCTGCCTGTAATAACGCCGCATGATCCAACGCTAGTCCCTTAAGCAGTATATCCACATCCTGTAGACCCTTTAACCGTATCAGTTGGTCTCGCATCGCTTCCTCCTTATCCTGCTCCACTATTTAACAGTGGTTAAACGAAATTAAAGGGTTCTCTTTCCTCCGCTGTATATATCTCCAGATTCCAGCCTTGTTCCTGGGCATAGGCTTTTAGGTATCGCGCTATAGCGGGCACAATAAGCTGTTCGGTGGCAAAATGCCCTGCATCAATAATCGTAAGCCCTGCTGCTATGGCCTCCTGGACTTCATGATATTTTAGATCCCCAGTAATATAGACATCCGCACCGGCTGATTTAGCTTTATCAATTAGGCTTGCTCCACTTCCTCCGCAGAGAGCTACTTGTTGCACTTCCTGCGCTAGGTTCCCCGCAACTCTTATGGCCGAGCATCTCAAATCTGCCTTCAGCTTGTGTGCTAAGGCCTCTACCGTGAGCGGTTCAGCTAGTTGTCCGATTCGCCCTAGGCCAAAACATGTACCCGTATTCAAAAGCGGATAGATATCATAGGCCACTTCCTCGTAAGGATGAACTTTAAGCATCGCCGCGATAATTTTGTGGACTTGCTTTTCCCTGACAATAGTTTCAAGCCGATATTCTTCAACCTGTTCAAGCTCACCCTGGGTACCCACAAAAGGATTAGTGCCTTCCTGCGGGAAGAAGGTTCCCATTCCCTTTGACAAAAAAGTGCAGTGGCTGTAATTACCGATCCAACCCGCCCCCGCTTCAGTCATTGCAATCCGCAAGGCAGTTTCATAGCCAACAGGTACAAATACGGTCAATTTCACTAGCTTTTCCCGGTACCCGGTGTCTAATATCTCTAAATCCCCAAGACCAATTTTCTCAGCTAAGAGATCGTTAACTCCGGCTTTTGCGCTGTCTAAATTGGTATGGGCTGAGTAAACGGCGATATCGTGTTTGATCACATCAGTGACGATAGTACCAATGGTTGAACCAACGCATACATTTTTCAAAGGACGAAAGAGAAGCGGGTGGTGGCTGACCACCATATTTACACCAAGTTCCTTCGCCTGCCGTATTACCTCGGGAGTTACATCCAGTGCAACCAATAACCGTGCAACCGATTGACGAAGATCTCCCACCTGGAGCCCGACATTGTCCCAATCCTCCGCTAAATACTTTGGCGCCCATTTTTCAATTGCTTCACAGATGTCCTGGCATTTTACAGACATAACATATGTTCCTCCAAGTATTTAATCTTCTCAGCATATTCACGGAATTTAGGATGTTTCTCGCCTAGCGAGCTTTGCAACAGGTTCTCCTGCACTTTGCAGAAGTGTGCTAAAAGCTCCTGCCAATACTCTTTCAACAGCGGGTCACGTTTAAGCCACAACAGTGGCCCAAGCTCAAATAAAAAATCGCGCTCCAATGTATCGACTCCAGGCTCAGCAACGATAATCTCGTAAATTCTGCCATCCTCTTTAGCTAACTGCTCGTCGACCAGCAAAAACCCATTATTTACTAACCAATAGCGTAGTGTCCCGGCCCCAACCATCGGCTGAAGCACCAGCCGATGAAGGGTTTTTGTCACCTGCTGTCCGGATGTTAGAATATCGATCATTGTAGGCCCACCCATGCCGGCAATCACCACCGTATCCACTTCTCCCGGTTGAATCACCTTCAGCCCATCACCAAGCCTAACCGCTATTTTATCAGTTACCTCTAATCTACGTACTAATTCACGGGCCGAATCAAGGGGGGCATGATTGATGTCTCCAGCCACAACATAGGCGACATCTCCCCGTTGTATTAAAAATGCGGGCAAATATCCATGATCTGTTCCAATATCAGCTACCCGAGCACCAGACGATATATATGCAGCGATAGCCGCTAAACGCGCTCCTAGTTTCAACATATGCTTCCTCCTATGATGCTTTAGTATTTTCTGGTTACAACCGTAAAATTCCTCCTTTGGTGAGAGCCTGTTGATAATAGTACATAAAAAGAACACACGATATGATATCGTGTGTTCTTTTTATGTGGTGGGCGATGACGGGATCGAACCGCCGACATCCTGCTTGTAAGGCAGGCGCTCTCCCAGCTGAGCTAATCGCCCGTTATTTAGAGGTCAGTCTTCAGAAGTCGGAGGTCGGACCTTAATTCGGACATCCGACTTCCGAAGACTGACCTCTGTGTGGTGACCCGTAAGGGAATCGAACCCTTGATACCGCCGTGAAAGGGCGGTGTCTTAACCGCTTGACCAACGGGCCGTTATTAGTTGTCAGACTTCCGAAATCAAAAGTCGGACTTTAACTCGCTATCTAATGTCAGATTTCTGACGACAGATTGCTATTTTGGTGGGCCCACCAGGATTTGAACCTGGGACCAACCGGTTATGAGCCGGTTGCTCTACCGCTGAGCTATAGGCCCATCAGAAGCATACCAATTCAACGGTATTCAATAAAAAAGTGGCTCCTCGAGTAGGACTCGAACCTACGACCAATCGGTTAACAGCCGATTGCTCTACCAACTGAGCTATCGAGGAACGTTATCGACAAAATTTATTATACTTCATCCAACTATCCCAGTCAAGAGCTTTTTAAAGTTTTAGAGAAATAATATTCGGAAAGTAGGGGCTCTTTCCCAGTTCCCAGTCCCTACGTTTCTGTAAGAAAACGTACGAAGGTAGGATGCCGCATCCGGCCATCCTCCGTCCACTCTTTAAATTTTACCACACATTTCATTAATGGTTGGATACTGACTAAGCCTTTTTTTTCACCGATTATGAGTTCAGAGACTACCGCTAAAAAAGCCTGCTGCTCTTCAGGTTTGATCCCCAGCCTGATGGTAGATATTTTCTTGCCCTCTGTTGTCACCAACAGCCCAAAATCAGGCTGAGTCTTATAGCCAACGATAGTTACACTCTCTTCCAGCCAGTGCTTAATCTTCAACCATGTATCTACCCGTTTTCCAGGATAGTACAGGCTATTTTTAAGTTTAGCAACAATTCCCTCATGTCCGATTAATTTGCTGGTTGCAAAAAGTTCCTGTCCCTTACCCTCGACCCAGTCATTAACAATAACCCGCTCCAAAGCAGGTATGTCACTGGATAATCGATATTTTCTTTCCATTAATGTCAGATCAGTTAAGAACTTACCATTAAGATAAAGCAGATCAAAAACAACATACGTGGCCGGCAATGCTTTTGCGGCAGTCGCAATTTTGTCCTCCTTACGCAGTCTCCCCCGCCACTGCAGCGCAGCAAAGTCAGCGACATCCTGCCCCATAATAATAAGTTCCCCATCTAAAACGAAATCTTGCGGAACTCGCCCTAACTCCGTCACGATCTCCGGGAAATTCTTGTTCATACACCAGCCATTACGCGATATCAAGGTAACAATGTGTTTCTTTTTATGGGCTATGCAACGAAATCCATCCCATTTTAGCTCATAGATATAATTCGTATCATCAAAAACACGCGCGCCGGTCTTAAACAGCATCGGTTTCAGTGTCGTATCTATAACTGTATCTATACGGTGTTATCCATTTCCCGACGCACCAGCATCGCTTGCTTTTTAAACCAGCGCACGCCCTCCTCAGGATCTTTTAAGAAGCCTTCCACAATCTTATCCGACCAAAAGGCCTCATCAAAATCCTCTCGTCTAAAACCGTGGGATAACAAGATGCTGCGAACCTGTTCACGCTTTCCTATAGTCATATTTCACGCCCTCTTTCCCAGCTATTAGACATCAGCAATATTCTTAAATTTAGTATTAGAGTATGAAGCATTATGATTATTGCCACTTTCCCGTGCAAGCATGCTAATTTTTTTCTTATTCATCATGAAGTAAAAGGCCAGCGGGCTTTTAATAATTCTAACCGCAGATAGGCGCAGAGAAAGAAATTTTATATAATTTCTGCAAGGTTCCTCTGTTTTAACAACACACTTAGCTTAAAAATACGCTTAGTCGCCTATTTACAGAGCAAGAACGATTAGCTACAATAGACAACATATCGCCAAACTTAACCCCTCTGCGCCTATCCTGTTGGAAAACACTTATACTTTCCGTAATGGTGAAAAAAATAGCCGCGGTTAAGCGGCTATGCATGCATTTAATCAAGAAAATCTTTTAGTTTTTTGCTGCGGCTAGGGTGACGCAATTTACGTAAGGCTTTAGCCTCAATCTGACGAATACGCTCTCGGGTAACACCAAAATGGTGGCCTACCTCTTCTAAAGTACGAGACCGTCCATCATCAAGGCCGAAGCGTAAACGAAGCACCTTTTTTTCCCTCTCGGTAAGTGTCTCCAACACTTCCTCCAACTGTTCTTTCAAAAGCATAAATGAAGCAGCTTCAGCGGGAGCGGGTGCATCCTGATCTTCAATAAAATCTCCTAAATGGCTGTCTTCTTCTTCTCCGATAGGAGTTTCCAACGATACCGGTTCCTGAGCAATCTTCATGATTTCACGGACACGCTCAACACTAATATCCATCTCCGTGGCAATTTCCTCAGGAGCAGGCTCACGTCCCAACTCTTGCAGTAGTTGCCGGGATACACGAATAAGCTTATTGATGGTCTCAACCATATGCACAGGTATACGTATGGTTCGCGCCTGATCGGCGATAGCTCTGGTGATGGCCTGACGAATCCACCAGGTAGCATAGGTACTGAATTTATACCCCTTGCGGTAATCAAACTTTTCCACCGCTTTGATCAAGCCCAAATTGCCTTCCTGTATAAGATCCAAAAATAACATGCCGCGTCCAACATAACGTTTGGCAATACTGACCACCAAACGCAAGTTGGCTTCTGCCAAACGGCGCTTTGCTTCTTCCTCGCCCATCTCCATCCGCTTTGCTAGATCTATTTCTTCATCGGCAGACAGAAGCGGTACGCGCCCAATCTCTTTAAGATACATTCGTACAGGGTCATCAATACTGATCCCTTCGGGAACGGTTATATCGAGATCTACTTCTTCCTCACCAGCTTCAGCCAATTCGGGGGTATCAAGGGGCTCAACCTCTGGTATTTCATCGACAACTTCAATACCCTTTTTACTGAAAATCTCATATACATCTTCAATTTCATCAGGACTCAGATCTTCATTTTGCAGTGTGTCCATTATTTCATTATAGGTCACGACGCCGCGTTTTGAGCCTTTATGCAAAAGGTCCTGTACGCCTTCTTGTGTAATTTCATTTTTCTTGCTCATTAATACTCCCCCCTCCCCTCGGAAAATTCCGACGTAAGGTCATGCGTTTTCAATAAACTGTTTACTGTCGCGTACCAATTGCAGGTACTCGGTAAGGATATCATTTGCTACTGTAACTCCTTTTAATTCACTTTCCTTGATAATCTGCTCTAAATCGGCAATCCGACGTTGTAGCTGAGTATGTTTCAGATACCTGATATAACCACCCAGCGCTTTGTTTTTATCGTCAAACCCACGTTCCGCCGCCATTATTCTGGATAAAGCGGAGCGAGCAAATTTACTGAGCCGCAGATCAACGGTGTGCGCATTTACAAAATTTTGCTCAGCGAAAACCTTAAAAATAGTGTCGATGATTTGTCGATGTTCTTCATTGTTCACCATTGAAGATAAGTTTTCCTGCATGACTTGGGGGATAAGCGAAGAATCTTCCAACAACAATCGAATTAACTCTTGTTCAGCCATCACAGTTGCAAAAACATCTTTTTCTACGACCGCCAAAGGATCATTACTAATTTTCCCATTAATTGCCGTTTTATGATCTTCAGCAAGATTTTTCTGTATATGTTTTCCCCACATACGACGCATCGTCGCTTCATCAACCTTTAATTGATCCGCAATGACACGTAAATGTTCGTCAATTTCTATTTCATTTTTTAATTCACCTAATAGAGGCAACATATATTTAACCACATTTGCTTTGCCTTTAGGCCTCGTTATATCTTCCCCAGCAATCGATTGCGCCAAATAATATGGAATCAAGTCTTGAGCATTCTCCAGTAGTCCTAAAAATGCGTCTTTGCCATGTTTACGCATAAACTCATCAGGATCTTTGCCATCCGGGACACTAATCACCCGTACATTAGCACCCATCCCCGTGAGCATTCCTAATCCCCTTATAGTGGCGGCCTGTCCGGCTGCATCTGTATCGTAAGCAATATACAAATTGTACGCATGCTTAAGTAATAGCCTTGCCTGTTCAGGCGTAAATGCCGTCCCCAGTGTAGCCACCACAGTGCTCACGCCGTTTTGATGTGCGGTAATAACATCCATGTAGCCCTCAACAACAACGATTTGAGCTGTAGTCCGAATCTGAGAACCGGCAAAATACAGCCCATAAAGCTGATGCCGCTTATTAAAAAGTGGAGTTTCCGGAGAGTTTAGATATTTGGGCTGTGAATCATCGATCACCCGCCCGCCAAAACCAATTACTGCGCCATACATGTTATGAATAGGAAAGATAATCCGCGAACGAAAACGGTCATAATACCCACCACCCGTTGTGCGAGCTACGATTAACCCTGCCTTTTCTATAACCTGGGGGCTAAAACCCTTGCGTGTCAAATGCGTAAACAAAGCATCCCAGTCTGGTGGGGCATACCCCAATTGAAACTTTTCAATTGTTTGCTGCTCAATCCCTCGTTTTTTTAAATACAAACGGGCTTCTTCAGCGGTGCTAGATTTCATTAAGCAGCTATGAAACAGGGCTGTCGCATATTTTGTAACTGCCAGCAACTCAGCCCGTTCTTGCTCACGACGCTTTTCCTCAGGATTTTTCTCCTCTTCCGGTACTGCAACTCCGGCCCGAAGAGCCAGTTTTTTTACCGCGTCGCTAAAGCCAAGTCCATCTATTTTAGTGATAAAGGTAAATACATTACCACCGGCACCACATCCAAAACAATAAAAAAACTGTTTGTCTGGATTGACGGAAAAAGACGGCGTTTTTTCTCCATGGAAAGGACAGTTTCCCCAATAATTTTTTCCTTTTTTTTTGAGGGTGACATAATCGCTAATAATACCTACAATATCACTTCGGGATCTTACTTCCTCAATAAACTCATCTTTAAGAGTACTTCCCATATACACACCCTCGGTTTAACATAAACACGTCAGAAACCTTGCTTGCGCCGAGCATAAGCCAAAGTGCCCTTATACTAATCAGAAAGTTAGCCTTTCTGCAGCGCAAAAATCGTTATCTATTTAATTATAGTCCCAAAAGCTGTAACATATACATTTTTAGTCTTATTGGTTAAAATTCTCTCTTGACACTTTCATTTCCTGCTTAATTTCTGCGGAGTATTTAATACGGTTAGCTATTGGTTAAAGTCCTTTGAACTGAGAAAAACCCGACATCGGGTTCATATATATCCTATTTCTACATTCTAAACGGGATTTCCTGCTCCGTTTTAATGCTTTTCATCATAAAACACATAATTCACTTGACAAAACCATAAACGGCTAGATTTCCTTTGTAAGCAGGCCTCGCAATATCTGCACTAATTTCATCTGATCTGCCTTGGTATACGGAGATGGCCCTTTGGTACGACCGCCGCCTCGCCGTATCTTAGCATGAAGAGCTCTTATCTCCAACAACCCATCCATGTTTTGCTCCGTATAAAGCATCCCCCGGGGCGACAGAACCTTAGCTTTTTTCCCAAGTATAACGGAGGCTAAACCATAATCCTGGGTGATCACAATATCCCCCGGCTTTACTTCATTCATAATAATAATATCCACCGCTTCGGGCACAGAATCCGCCTGCCGTACAATCACGTTCTCATACTCAGGCATGCGATGGGCATAGCTGGCGACCAACAGTACCGTCTCATCAAACTCACGGGCCAGCGCGATAATCTCCTCTTTAGAGGGACAAGCATCCGCATCAATAATGATCATGATAAAACCTCCGGTAATTGGTAAGCGGTAAGCGGTAAGCGGGGAACCGATAATTCTTGTGGCTTAAATGCTAAAGCAGAGAGCACGCCGAGAAATGCCCAGATGCTAGGCGCAGCGAGCATCCGAGTGAGGCGTACTGGCAAGTACGTTGATTGAGGAAGCACAGTCGCGACGACGCAGATGGGCGTTTCTCGCAAGGCTCGGCTCTATTTTTCCCAGCCGTGGGGGATATAAAACTTTTTATACTGAGCAATGGCATAACGATCGGTCATCCCTGCAATATAGTCGCAGGCCATCCGTTCAAGGTCATCAGTCCACTCGTCCTGGGGTCCAAATATTTCAAGAGGGTTGTTTACCGCAAAGTCAAACAATTGTTTTAAAATTGCCTTGGCTTTCTCCTCTTCTTTTTTGGCGGCGGAATTAATATAGACCCTTTTAAATAAATATTCCCGCAACATATCCATCGCCTGCCGAACCTTTGTACCCATAGCAACCACAGGTTGGTTCCAGCTTGCTTTAATCATGTCTTGAACCATATTACCAATACGCTGTGAGTGGTTGTGACCCAGTATTGTTAAACAATCCTGCGGAATGTCAGCGATCTCAATAATTCCGCCCCGCACAGCATCGTCAATATCGTGATTAATATAGGCTATGCGGTCGGCGATCCTCACAATCTGGCCTTCTAATGTGGCAGGCTGTCCGGCACCAGTATGGTTCAGAATTCCGTCTCGCACTTCCCACGTAAGATTAAGTCCGCCTGCCCTTTCTAATACTTCTACAACCCTTAGACTCTGCACATTATGTTTAAACCCTCCGTGATATACCGTATTGAGCGCCTCTTCACCAGAATGTCCAAAGGGCGTATGACCCAAATCGTGGCCTAAAGCAATCGCTTCAGTAAGGTCTTCATTTAATCTTAAGGCTCTGGCTACGGTCCGTGCAATCTGTGACACTTCCAGCGTATGTGTCAGCCGAGTACGATAATGGTCTCCCTCCGGAGCAATAAACACTTGCGTTTTATGTTTTAAGCGACGAAAAGCCTTTGAATGAGTAATCCGGTCCCTGTCCCGCTGAAATTCAGTGCGTACTGAGCAAGGTTCTTCCGCTCTCTGGCGCCCCTTCGATTTACCGCTGAACCGCGCATAAGGAGAAAGAGCTTGCTCCTCACACTGCTCCTGCATCTGACGAAGGTCCATAATCATCACCTCTTTGGCAAAGCAATTCGCTATTTGAAGTTGTTTACCTGCAGAGTTCTAAAACTTTAACATATTTCCTGTTTTCTGCTTAACCGCGCTGCTTGCTCGTGCCGGTGCAAGACCTCCCGATACAGATCTTGCCAGAGTTTACCGGTAACATCCAAATTAAAACTCTCCTGTACCCAAGCCGCCGCCCGTTGCCCCATACGCTTCCGCAAAGAGGGGTTTAATAACAATCGTTCCAGCGCCTGAGCCAAGGCACTATCCGCATTAGGCCGCGCCAACAAACCGGTTTCTCCGTCCAGGACAAGCTGTCGAAGTTGATTGCTCCGCAGTCCAACTAGCGGACAGGCACAGGCCATTGCTTCCAGTGCTGCGATACCCAGCCCATCTTCAGCAGTAGGTACAAAATATATATCCGCTGCGCGGTAATACTCAGCCATTTGGGCAGGGGTAGGCGTCCCCAGAAACCTGATTAATCCTTTATGCCGTAGTAGAAGATCCCCTTGCTCCCTTTGTCCATTTTGTTCCATGAGCGCAGGCGTAGTCGGAGCACCTAAAATCCATAGTTCAATTGTTTTTCCCAAAGCTGGCCGCTCGGTTAACAGTTGCCCCACGGCCTCCATTAAGGAGTGTAGTCCTCCCTTAACACCAAAATCAGCCAAAATGATTCGTTTTCCCCTCGCCCGATCAGCCGCAGGTCCTCCCTCGGCTGAAAACAACTTTGTGTCTATCCCATAGGGAATAACATGTACGTCAAGGGAGCGAAGTCCGTATTTTCGCCAAATTACCTCTCTTTCGTCAGCATGGGCAGCAACGATCATATAAGCCGACGAAAGTGTCCGCGTTTCTTCCATGATCCTGCGGGCTAAAGGCGAATAGCGATTAAGTTCTGGATCGCTCAGCTGATTAGCCCCCAAGTCAAAAGGAGTATGGATATGGGGTATGCACCAGTCTTGCTGCAAGTGTCGTCCAAGCCAGCCAGCATACCAATGATTACTCTGGATTAGATTATATTTAAGATCCTTGTTTCTTACCCAGTCTTTAATTTGTTTCAAATATCCGGGTAAATATGTATATATATCTGCTTTTAATCGGCCTTCACCCTCGCTAAGTGGTAAACGTATAATCCTGCTCTTTTCGCCAAAGTCCTCCTCCTCGATCATGGCCAGCTTCGTATCCCCTGTATAGACATCTACAGACCAGCCAAAACGTTCTATGGTCGAAACGAAATTTTGGAAGTATTGATCCTGATAATGTGTCTCTACATCCTGAGTGGGGCATAAAATCGGGAATGTTAGTAACATGATTTTCAATAGCTTATCCTCCCTTGTTGAGTAACAAAAACACTCCGCGGTAACCGCGGAGCGTAGGAAAAGCAAGGCTAGCCCAATTAGTCTGTCAACTGGACCGATACCCACCTTTTCCACGCTTACGAGGTTAGCTGACGGATTCGGGTCGAAAAGTAACCCTACACCGAGTATTCGGTGATTCACCCCACAAAAATGGTTCCCCCGCTTCTGAATTAGGAATTCAGCGCATCTAGATATCTATGTAATTTTTTTCACACTATCATTATAAAACGATAAGCCAATTATTGCAACCTTCTTCTGTAAAGTAAATACCTATCTACCCATGTTCCGGGTGGCGATCTCCAAAATCCGGTTAGCTGTTTCTTCCACCGCTTTATTGGATACGTCGAGAACCTGACAACGAAGTCGTTTCATAATCCCTTTTGCGTATTCAAGTTCAGTTAGGATACGTTCTACGTTAGCATAGTTTGCATTACCCGTTAACCCCATTGTTTTCAAACGTTCCTGACGGATTTCGTTTAATTGAAAGGGATCAATAATTAAGCCCACTATTTTATGGGGTGGAACACGAAATAACTCCTCCGGGGGCGGTACTTCAGGGACAAGCGGTACATTTGCGACTTTGATCTTTTTATGGCCGAGATACATACTTAATGGAGTTTTGGAAGTACGTGACACGCCTACCAAAACAACATCAGCCTTGAATAAGCCCCACGGATTTTTACCGTCGTCATATTTTACAGCGAATTCCACAGCTTCAACCCGCTTAAAATATTCTTGATCCAATTTATGAATCAGACCCGGTGTCAATTTTGGCGTTACCTTTGTGATTTTGGATATAGCATCAATCATTGGCCCCATGATATCCACGGTAGGAATATCATACTTTGCCGCCTCTTCCGCTAACGCTGCGCGTAATTCCGGCGATACTAAAGTATGACAAATAATACAGTGTTTTTCGGAGGCCTCCTTGACAATTTCAGCAATCTGGTTAGGGCTGCTCATGTATGGAATACGGATGGTATCCATCATGCCCGAATTAAACTGGCTCACCGCAGCGCGGGCTACCGCTTCGGCAGTCTCGCCAATTGAGTCGGAAAGTGCGTAAACAATGGGAATTTCATTTTTGTGCGTAGTAATCGCCCTCCTTAACTTTCGCCCAACTCGACAAACAAACGGGTTATGTTTGTTTTTGTTAGTCGTCCGATAACTTCATAGGTTTTAAACTCTTCTTTGGAATCAGTGCAGTCCTTCTCTCTGACTACTGGCAAGCCGTCTATTTCGTGATCAATAATTCTTTTGGCGGCAAGCCACACAGATTCATCAGCATACGTACTTATAACATTCGGCATCCGAGTCATAATTACCTTGACTGGCATTTTATGCAAATCAGTATTGCCCATCGTAACTTTGAGCAGATCCTTGCGGGAAACAACACCAGCCAATATCCCCCCAGGCTGCACCACCATTAAAGTTCCGACATCTTCCAAAAACATAGTCACAATCGTATCATAGACGGACGTGTTTTCTGTTACAACTACCGGTACAGACTGCACATCCCGCACTTTAAGGTTGCGAACTTTTTCAGAAATCGCATTTAAGACCGTCTTCCCGGTATAATAGTACCCGACGCGCGGGCGCGCTTCCACCATACCGGACATAACTAAAACCGTATAATCGGAACGTAATGCGGCTCGACTAAGGTTTAGGCGTTCCGCTATCTGCTCCCCCGTAATGGGTCCTTCTGTGCGGACGATATCAAGAATGGCTTGTTGCCGCTTCGATAATCCGATGGTCCTCACCACCCTTTAAAATTCTAGTTTCACCAACTGTAATCTTCCGTATCACTCAAACCTTTACCGGTAAGTTGGTCCAGCATGATACGCTGTTCCACCTGAGCGACGGCTCTTTTTGTAGCTTTGACTGCGTCGGGGTTTACGGATATCGAATCGATACCAGATTTTATCAGGAATTCGGTAAAATCGGGATATACGCTGGGAGCTTGCCCGCAAATGGATACTGTTTTCCCGTCGCGATGGGCAACTTCAATCAAATGACGTATGGCGCGCTTAATTGCTAGATTACGCTCGTCAAAAATATGCTGTACCGTTTCATTATCCCGATCACACCCTAAAATCAGCATGGTAAGATCGTTAGATCCGATGGAATATCCGTCCACGTAATGGTTAAAGCGATCTGCGAGTATAATATTGGCGGGTATTTCAGCCATCAGCCAAACTTTGAAATCAGGTCCGCGCCGCAAACCCTCCTCGGCCATAATCGCGATTACTTGTGCGCATTCTTCTACAGTGCGGCAGAAAGGAATCATAACATGCAAGTTTTTTAGCCGATAATCTTCCCGTACAGTGCGTACCGCCTGTAATTCCAGTCTAAAGGCTTCAATATACGCCGGATCATAATACCGGGATGCTCCACGCCAGCCTAACAGCGCACTGGGTTCGTGGGGTTCGAATTCATCTCCGCCCTTTAAATCCCGATATTCTGATGATTTAAAATCACTAAACCGCAATATTACGGGCCTAGGAGCCATCGCTTGACATACTTGTCTCATACCATCTGCGAGACCTTCGATGACCCTATCCCTGCGACCAGTCTTAATCAGGTACAGCGGGTGCTCATGAATATATGTGGTCCAGATAAATTCCTCCCGCATCAATCCAATACCATCGGCGGGGAGATTAGCATACTTTTCAGACAAGCCCGGGTCACCCAGATTCATATATATTCTCGTCCCTGTGACCGGATAGGTTTCCGCTATTTGTGACATACAATTGTCCATTTGGGCAGGTTGCTTGACCATTTCATCGAGAACACCTTCATATACAACGCCGTTTGTTGCATCCACAGTAACGAAAGCACCATCCTTGATGGTCTCTGTAGCTTTGGCTCCGCCGGTTTTCGTACCGACAATACAGGGTATACCCATTTCCCGGCTAACAATGGAAGCATGGCAAGTCATGCCTCCGGAATCGGTGACAATGGCTTTGGCCTTTTTCATGGCAGGAACCCAATCCGGCGCTGTCATTTCAGTTACAAGTATTTCACCCTCTTTAAAAGCGTCAATTCCCGCTGCGCTGGCAATGACCCTGACCCTGCCTGCAGCTTTACCGGGACTGGCAGGCAGCCCCTTTACCAGTATATTGCGAATAGACGTGGTCTGGGGCGGCGTGTCTTGAACAATACGGTTTGTTGGTTTATTGGACCATACCGTTTCCGGACGTGCTTGTAGGATGAAAATTCGGCCATCCCGCTCATCTACGCCCCATTCAATATCCATATAGCCACCATAATGCTTTTCAATGTCGAGTGCATAACGAGCTAATTCCCGAATCTGCTCATCGGTGAGGGCAGATACATTCATCCGTTCCCGGCTAACTTTCTTCTCTATAACCCCGCCTTCTGGACTACGTACAAGCATAATGGGTTTTTCATGCACCGCCTTATGGGTAATTGCCAAGTCCGCTTTGCGGACCATGTAGGTATCTGGGGTCACCGTCCCCTGAACTACCATTTCCCCTAAGCCCCAGGAACCTTCAATTAAAATGTATTTATCATTTCCGTTGGTGATATCGATGGTGAACATAACCCCCGCAGCCTCGGAGAATACCATCATTTGAACAGCTGCACTAAGTGCGATGCTCAGGTGATCAAACCCTTTTTTCTCTCTGTAGAAAATTGCTCGATCTGTAAAGGTGGAAGCATAACATTCCTTCACCTTCTCAATAATGACCTCCGCGCCTTGCACATTAAGATAGGTCTCCTGCTGCCCCGCAAAACTGGCATCAGGTAAATCCTCCGCTGTGGCACTAGAACGCACAGCCACAAAGGGCTGACTTTCCCCTACCTTCTCCTCAAGGCTAATATACGCCATCTCAATTTCTGCAGCCAAATCCTGGGGCATTTGGGCAGACATAATCATAGCACGTATCTCCGCCGCAACCTCCCGTAATTTCCGACTATCCTCTACGTTGGTGATCTCGGCTAACTTGTCTTTTATGTTCTGCCCGAGTCCACCTTCTTTAATAAAATGGCGATAGGCATCAGCTGTTGTTGCAAACCCGTAAGGTACGGGCACCTTAGTATGGGAAGTCATCTCACCCAAAGAAGCGGATTTTCCACCAACAAGTTCCACCTGTTCTTTATTGATTTCGTCAAACCATAAAATGAAGGTCTCTTTTTTACCCAAAATAGCATTTCCTCCTCGTAAAGTGTTACACTTGTAGTTTATACTAAACAATTAGTGTTACACTACTTAGTATAATATAGTATACTATTTCATTTTAAAAGAATCCTTCTTTTTTGAATTTTTTTTATACTAAATGGTTTGATTGTATAGTATACCCCGGAAAAAAAAGAAAACCAAGGGCCTCAAAAAATTCTAACCACAGAGGCGCAGAGGGCGCAGAAAAAGAATTTGTTGCACAAAAAAAACCCGGCTACGCCGAGCCAAGGCTCGGCGCAAGACGGGCTTGCTAATAATCTCCTCACTAAACTAGGTTGTTTTACACAACGACCTTACTCATGTCGGCGATACCGCGCATAAGTTCAGCAATGCCCTTTAGTAATGCAAGACGGTTATTTTTTATTTTTTCATCTTCAACCATCACCATAACCGCGGCAAAAAATGCATCGATAGGACCTTGCAATGTTTTCAGTACGATCAGTGCTGCTTCATAATCCTGGATAACTACCGCACTATTAGCATGCTGGCAGGCCACCTGATATACATTGTAAAGCGTCCGCTCCGCTGAATCCTGAAATAAAGCGGTATCAATCACTACTTCACCGGCCTTCTTCGCCAAGTTTAACACCCGAGTGTATGCCGTAAGTGAGCTGACGAAGTCAGTCCTTCCAGCAAATTGGGCTAATGCATGAGCCCGTTTGTATGTTGCATATATATCGTCTATCCCTTCGGCAAATACCGCATCCACGATATCATAGCGTACACCCTGATCAGCGAGAATATTGCGCAGGCGCAGTTGAAAAAACTCCTGCAGACTGCCAAGTAGTTTTTCCTGCTTGGCCTCTTTCACATTCAACAGGCAGATAGCAGACTGTAGCAATTTGGCTAACGAAACATTAAACTCACTGTCTATGAGGATATTAACAATCCCCAAAGCCTGTCGTCTTAAGGCATACGGGTCCTGCGAACCGGTGGGAATTAACCCGCGGCTGAAGGTGCCCACAATCGTATCGAGTTTATCTGCGATACCGACCAATTTTCCTGCCGTGGATTCAGGCAGTATATCTCCGGCGAAACGGGGCAAATAATGTTCAAAAATCGCCTCTGTTACCGCAGCTTCTTCCCCGCTTAAACGTGCATATTCCCGGCCCATGATGCCCTGCAGTTCCGTAAACTCTTTGACCATGGCCGTCATTAAGTCAGCCTTGGCTAGTGTAGCCGCCCGCAGCGCCAATGCAGTTTCTTGTTCACTTGCATCGGTGGCCAGAGCGAGGATGCTAGTTAATTTCTTGATGCGTTCAGTCTTATCCCACATTGTGCCAAGGCCTTCCTGGAATACAATGCTTTTAAGGTCCTCAACCCGATCCGATAGTGGCGACTCACGATCTTGGTCCCAAAAAAACTGTGCATCCGCTAACCGGGCCCGCAATACCTTTTCGTTCCCAGCCCTTACAGTGCTGATATGGTCAGCCGTGCCATTACGCACAGTAATAAAGCCATTTAATAGTTTACCATCCAACCCATAAACCGGAAAATAGCGCTGATGTTCTCGCATCGGCGTAATCAGAACCGGGTCAGGGAGCTGCAAATAGGTTTCCTCAAATTGACCATATAACGCCGTGGGATATTCAATTAAATACACTACCTCTTCTAATAAGGCTTCATCAATTGAGGCGGTACCGCCTTGCTGTTTGGCAATGACTGCAATCTGATCTCGAATAAGTTCTTCCCGTTTGGCCGGATCAACGATTACATAGTTCGCGGTCAGCGTACATAGATAGTCCTCCAGACTGTTAACCGCTAGTGGTCCGTGACTTAGAAAACGATGTCCATAAGTTACATTACCTGCGACAACATCGGTTATAGCTAAATCAATCAGCTTCTGACCGAATAAAGCGAGCAACCACCGAATCGGACGGACGAACCGAAAATCGTAATTAGCCCATCGCATAGATTTTGGGAAAGACAAATTGGTAATTATCACGGTCAGCAATTCCGCAATAATCTCTTTAGTTTCACGGCCTTTACCGGTAATAATCGCAAATACGTATTCGCCACCTTCAAAAGGCTTGATCACCAAATCCTGGACCGTGGTACCCTGACTGCGGGCAAAACCCTGGGCAGCTTTTGACCAATTACCCGTTTCATCATAAGCCGCCTTCTTGGCAGGTCCTTTTACCTCTTTGTGAAGGTCTTGTTGCTGCTCCTCCACGCCTCGGCAAGCCAGCACCAAACGCCGCGGAGTACCGTATACCTCCAAGCTCTGATATGCAATCCTACTTTCGGCGAAGGACGCTTCGGCTTTCTCTTTGAGCTGAGTCAAGATTGCAGGCATAAATTTTGCTGGAATTTCTTCGGTCCCAATCTCCAGTAATAGGTCTTTGGCCATCTTATTTCGCCTCCTTCAGCAACGGATAACCCAATTTTTCGCGCTGTTCTAGATAGGCTTGCGCACAAAGACGGGCCATATTGCGTACACGCCCAATAAAGGCAGTTCGCTCACTGACGCTGATCGCACCGCGTGCATCCAGTAGATTAAACGAATGTGAGCATTTCAGTACATAATCGTAAGCAGGTAAGACAAATCCGTGCTCAATAATACGGATTGCTTCCTTTTCGTAGATATCAAAAAGCGTAAACAGCATCTCACTATCAGATAAATCAAAATTGTAATGAGATTGCTCCACTTCATTCTGATGAAAGACATCTCCATAAGTTATACCCTGGATCCACTCAAGATCAAATACATTATCCTTACCCTGAATATACATCGCCAAACGTTCCAAACCATAAGTAATTTCCACGGATACCGGTTTAACATCGATGCTGCCTACTTGCTGAAAATAGGTGAATTGGGTAATCTCCATACCATCAAGCCACACTTCCCAACCAAGTCCCCAGGCTCCCAACGTCGGTGATTCCCAGTTATCTTCCACAAAGCGGATATCATGTTGTAGCGGGTCCACACCCAGCCGGGCCAGGCTTTCCAGGTATAACTCCTGAATATTATGCGGTGATGGTTTCATAATCACTTGAAACTGATGGTGCTGAAACAGACGATTGGGATTGTCCCCATAACGGCCGTCAGCAGGTCGGCGGGAAGGCTCTACATAAGCCACATTCCATGGTTCAGGTCCCAGGGCCCGTAAAAACGTAGCCGGATTCATTGTCCCTGCACCTTTTTCAACATCATAGGGCTGTTGAATAATGCAATTTTGTTCAGCCCAAAAATTCTGCAGTGTTAAGATCATGTCCTGAAAGGTCATTGGTTATCATCCTCCTTTTAAAAACAAAGACCTCCCGTCTCTGTAACATACGTTACAGGGACGGGAGGTTAATTCCCGTGGTTCCACCCTGTTTGGTCAATAAATGACCCACTTTGGCTTATATCAGCGCTCCGAAATGCCTTTCACTGCTTCCCTTTTGTCAGGTTCCACCAACCCTGACTCTCTGTGAAAAATAAAAGCAACTACTATTTTCATCATAGCACATATGCGATTTGTTTCAATGTACCAGAAACCCGGTTTCTTGTCAACCCATGTTATCTTCCTTATGCTGATCCGGCGTATTTACAACCGCCTCATCACGAATAAGTTCAATTGTATATTGCTTAAACAACGCACCTAATAACCCTAGTACTGCAAGCTCAGGTAATAGCAGCCCACCAATGGCACCCAAAACAACAGGAATTTCCACAACCTTTTTACCTTCATGTTTTACAGTGATCTTACTGACATTCCCCTGACGTAAAAATTCCTTTACTTTATCAGCTACCTCCGTGCCCCGCACAGTGAATTCTTCCTTCCAATCCTTGAAGTCCTGTTTCCATTCCTGCTTGCGTTCTTCCAAAAGAATAAGCGCCTCAATAACATTTCCTTCAGCCTGTTCGAGTACCTCCTTGGCTTCTCGATAACCGATGCCGGTACGCTCTCTTATTAAGTCAATTTTATCCAAAGTTATATCCATTTGCTCATCCCTCCTGCCACGCTATTATCAATAGCATGTGAGCTTGCCGCATATTTATACTGAAATTTTAGCGCTAGTAAACCAGATTAATTCCTGCCTCCCGTGCCCAATATAGTTAGCAGTTTAGCCGCTTTTAAATCTTTCTCCAAGTGCTGCCGGATATAATCCTCCAACATATATTCAATATCCTTTAAAGTAGCGGCAGATAAAGAAAACTCATCAGGATTCTGAATATTGAGTACCCGTAAGCGCTCCAGCCACTCTAAGGACTTTCTGTCAAGAACTATCGCCGCAGGATCTGCCTCTTTGCATTCTATGCAAAGAGGGCCGCCCAAGGACGAACTAAAGAGCACTTTTTCTAATAAATCGGTGTTGTTACAACACACACAATGATTTATATGCGGTCGATATCCCGCGCGGGTTAGCAGCTTTATGGTCGCAATAACAGCTACAATACGGGGATTTCTGTGCCGCATCAATTGCAATAAATTTAGTACTAGTAAAAACGCCCCTTCATCTGATTCATGCTCGGGTAACAACTCATCTACAAGTTCTGTGATATACGCCCCAAAAATCATCTTATCCAGGTCATCCCGTAAATCCCGAAAACTATCTTTAATCTCCACTTGATTGATAGAGTCAAGTGTCGTTCCTGTGGTAAGCAGCATTTCACCATATGAGAACAACTGCATCCCTGCGGCCATGCGATTCCGCGGTCTTCTCGCACCCTTGGCCATCACCGTAAATTTCCCCCGTTCGGGCGAAAGTAATGTCACAATACGATCCGCCTCTCCCCAGGCGCGGGTCCGTAGTACAATCCCCTCAGCTTTGTACAAAGCCATGTTAACTCCTTTAAGACACGGGTAGTTTTTGTGGTCGCGCCTTCTCCTGCTCTAATTCAAAAAAAGGAAATACGCCTTCTTTTGTAGATTCCTTGTACAACAGATAGGCACCAATATGTCCAGTGCTTAGAAACATTTCCCACATGAGATCTTTCATTTGCATACTGTCCACCAACCCTTCTGTTATTAAATCACGCTATCCAAGACCTCTCACCGTATCCCCAAATTGTTTATTTTTCAACCAGTTCCATTTCTTTGGCACGCACGCGAACAATGCGATACCCCACCATTTCCGCCACTTCAAAACTAAAAGCACCTATGCGGATAGCGTCACCCAACTCCGGACGACGCCCCAACTGTCCGAAAATAAACCCTCCGATCGTATCTTCCTCCGGATTATCAATCCTAATATTAAGCAGTTCTATCACATCGTCCACTAATACCCGCCCGTCAAACTCGTAACAGTTGCTGTCGATACGCTGAATCTCAGGTCGCTCGGTGTCATATTCATCATGTATCTCACCTACAATTTCTTCAAGTACGTCCTCCATGGCAACCAATCCGGCCGTACCACCATACTCATCGGCAACCACAGCCATGTGGGTACGATGCCGTCGTAATTCCTGCAAAACCCTGGCTACCGACATTCCCTCCGGCACAATCAGCGCATCATGCAGAATATTTCGTAAATTATAGGCTTCCTGGTCCATAATCATAACCATTAGATCGTGAATATGAACCACACCTAGAATGTGATCTTTGTCTTCCCCACAAACGGGGTAACGTGAATGTCCCGCTTGCCGGATTATTTTACTTGTTTCTTCCAAACAGTCTTCCATAAATAAACACACCATATCTTGCCGAGGCACCATTATTTCTCTGGCTAAGCGATCAGCAAAATCAAAAACATTATCAATTAGTTCACTTTCCATCTCGTCTAGCACACCGCCTTGATGACTTGCGCTGACAATCATGCGTAACTCTTCTTCAGAGTGGGCTAAATCAGCCTCATTAGCCGGTTCTTTCGCCCTTAACCCCAGTATAGCCATCAATGCAACCGCAGCCCTGTTCAATACTACGACAAATGGATAGGTCATTCTGTGAAAAAGATAGAGCGGGCCCACACTCCAAAGCGCCATCTGTTCCGCTCTCTGTATGGCCATCGACTTGGGCACCAGTTCTCCCAATACAATATGCAACACGGTTATAAAAGCAAATCCCACCACCACTGAAACAGTATGCAACACAAATTCGGAGTGTATAAATTGGATCAGCACCGGACGGATCACCCCAGCAACCGCCGGTTCGCCCAACCAGCCCAAAGCAAGTGAAGACAAAGTGATGCCCAGTTGGGTAGCCCCTAAATAAGTATCAAACTTGGCAACCACCTTTTTCGCCAGCTTCGCACGGGGGTCTCCCTGCAGGGCTAGTTCCTCCAGACGAGTCTTGCGGACCTTAACCAATGAAAATTCCGCGACTACAAAATAGCCGTTCAACAACACCAGCAAAACCGCTGCGGAAAGTTTTGCCAAACTTGCGGCAAACGTTTCGATAGAGGATTCCTCCTAATGGTCAGTGCAAAGGAGGGCTGCCGCTATTTTTCATCGGTACTTTGCCTCGGCATGCTGGCCCCGGCAGTCAATACATACTGCAGTGCGCTTTCCGATGTAATATCAAGTTTAATAATGTCTTTACGAGGTACAAAAATATTAAAACCCGCTGTAAGCGCAATACTCATTGGAATAAATACGCATACCACGTCCTCAGACAAAGCGCTCTTCACCGGTTCATCCACCTCAGACATCACAAAGCCAAGAGATTTTACACCAGGATGAGGATAAGGCACCAATACCGCTTGTTGTAACATTTTATTGGAGTCAAAGACCGCGGCAGACATTTGCTTTACACTACTATAAATTGTTTTTACAATAGGTATCGTGCCCAAAATTTGTTCTCCCCACTCCACAAATTTACGAGTCAGCCAATACGTCGACAGCCAACCGATTAATAAAATCAGACTGATAATAACCAATAATCCCGTACCTTGCGGTGTATTCAGCCCCAAATAGCCGACAATAAACCGATCAGCATAGTGAATCAAGCTCAAGACAACGCTAATAGTAATAACAATTGGCACAAGTAGAAGCATCCCATTAACAAAGTACTTTGATATTTTTTTCATCTATAAGTCACTCCTACAGACGCAAATTCAACCACTTTCCAAATATCATTTTACTTACGCCCAGATTCATCATATCATGATAAAAAAACCCCGTCAAGCGAGCTTCCAAGCGACCTCAAGGGCTGTGAGCCTATCCTGCTTTAGCTGAACTAAATTATTTTTTGAACACCACGACGCTAAGACGCAAAGGGTTACTTTATATAGATAAATATATAGCTTAAACTTTTATTCCTCTGCGTCCTCTGCGCCTATGCGGTTCAAAAATTATATACTTTCTATAAGATAAGAAAAACCCCCGCTTTGAGAAGCAGGAGTCCAATGTGTTTAATAACTATATTACATTGCACATATAAACAAACTGGCAAGCCCGAAAAAAACAAGCATACTTACTATATCAACCGTCATCGTGATTAATGGCCCAGATACTACCGCTGGGTCGATCCCTGCTTGTTTAATCAGCACCGGGACAAGTCCGCCTAATATTGCGGCAAGCAGCATACTAATGGTAAGCGATGCTCCTGTTAATACTCCGAGCATCGGGTCACCCTGCCATAAGAAGGTTACTAATGCAAGCATTAACCCACAGCCTAATCCTATCAGCAGACCTACCTTGCTCTCCCGCAGTACCACATCCCATAAGTCTTTGTTACTTAATTGACCAGTTGCTAAACCCCTTGATACTACAGCTAGCGACTGAGTTGCTGCATTTCCCGCCGCTCCGCCCATCACAGGAATAAAAAAGGCTAGCGCAAGCACCGTTTGCAAAGTCCCGGAAAACTTTTGAACAACAAAACCTGCAAGTATGCCACCGACCAGTAGTACCAGCATCCAGGGTATCCGATTTCCAGCCCGCTGCCAGGTGTTGAAATCAGCCTCGCCATCAGCAGAAGACGTATGCCCTACCATCCGATACATGTCTTCTGAGGCTTCTTCATGAATTACGTCTATAACGTCGTCAACCGTGACGATACCCAGTAGTTTTCCATAAGGGTCGACAACTGGTATTGCTAAAAAATTATATTTAGCTACAATACGGGCTACTTCTTCCTGATCCGTATTCACCCGCACACTGATTACATTTGTAATCATTACGTCCTGTACCCGCTGTTCTGCTTCGTTTACTAACAACTGACGGAAGGACAGTGTCCCCACCAATTTATGGTTTTTATCCACTACGTAAATATAATAGACAATTTCCGCATCTTTGGCCTGACCGCGCACCAATTCGATGGCTTCCGCTACGGTAACATCCTCAAGGACATGCACATATTCGTTAGTCATCAGACCCCCGGCGGTATCCTCCGGATAGTAAAGCAATTCCCGAACATCCTCAGCATCTTCCTGGTCCATATGACTCAAGATATCGTTTACTTTTTGCGGTGAAAGCTCTGACAATAGATCCGCAGCATCATCGGTAGACATTTCGCGAATAATACGGGAAGCCCGGGCATCACCAAGGCGTTCCACTAAACCAGCGTAACCGGCCTCATTCATTTCTTCTAATATAGCAGCTGCTTCTTCGTCGTCTAGCAGGCGAAAAATTCCTGCAATCTCATCCTCCGACAATTCATCAAATATTTCCGCTTTGTCTACAGGTTGTCTATCTTCGAGTAAGCGTAGCAACAATTCCCGTTCTTTGTCACGGATATATTCTTTGATTTTCTGCAGGGCAATATAATTGCTATCAATCATTTCGTCCCTCCTGAATGTGGGCTATACAACTACTAACCTTTATTATTTCCGTACTAATTGCAAATTTCCTTCTTGTTTCTTAAAACATATGCTTACGGAACAATAATATCACTGCACCTAAAGACAAGCCTGCGGCACCACCTGTTACGATCAAAAACCCATTGGCATTTTCCTGAAAGGGCAATGGGACATTCATCCCAAAAAAACTGGCGATCATTGTAGGCAAAGCCAGCACAATAGTCATCGACGCGAGAAATTTCATCACTATATTTAGATTGTTGGAAATAATAGAAGCAAAAGCATCCATCATCCCACTCAGAATATTACTATAGATATGGGCCATTTCGATAGCCTGCTTGTTTTCTATCAGAACATCTTCGAGTAATTCCTCGTCTTCAGGATACATTTTTATAAGTTGAACTTCGGAATTGGTTTTACCCCGCAGCCGAAGAATTTTTTCCATAACTTTTTCGTTGGCATGCAAAGAGGTCGTAAAGTACACCAAACTTTTTTCTAAAGAAAGAAGCTTGATCAACTCCTTATTTTTCATAGACTGGTGCAGTTCCCGTTCAATATCATTGGTTTTTCGATCAATAAGACGTAAATACTTCAGAAATAAAATAGCTGTCTTAAAAAAAATCTGAAATAAAAAGCGGGTCCGTTTAAAAGTATAGAAGTTCTTCACATGTTCACCAACAAAATCATCAATGACATCATTACGCTCTAGGCAGACAGTCACAAAATAACGCTCATTTAAAACAATGCCAAGTGGAATCGTATCATAGCTGTCCTTTTCCTTCGCAATGGGCACATCAATGATAATAAGCATCTGATCCTCTTCTGCCTCGATCCGGGACACTTCCTCCTCATCTAAGGCTGCCCGCAGATATTCTGGAAGCAGTTTCGTTTTTGCTGAAATCTCCTCAATTTCTTCTTCAGAAGGACAAACCAAATTAATCCATGCACCATTTTCTTCCAGTTTATCGAGTTTTGTCAATTTATTGCCAATTGTTTTGTAAACTGCCATTATCACGACCTCCTTCTCTGTGCAGGTCGTTTATCACCCGTATTAGTGCATTGCAAAGTTCACAGTGAGATAAACGATCATGTTCTTTTTTATACGTATCTGACTAGGGTCGGCTTCCACGTTTATCCCACCTCTTTCTTAGTAATATAAAAAGAACCTTACAGAGAAGGTTCTTTGAGCACAGAAATAAACCTTCCCCACTCGTTCTGAGCTTTAGCACTGTATGACGTAGAGACTTAGTCTCAGCCACCTTAGATAAAACCTTCGTCCGGTAATATCTGGTATACCCATTGGCGTCTCTCGACATTTCCGGGCAGTGGCCTATATTCAATACAGACGCCTCACCTAACGAGGAATAATTCTATAAATCTATTTAAATATATCAGTAAATAGGACCAGCGTCAAGCATACTCAAGATAATCAGTCGTAACCGAGCATATGCAGGGTTCCTTCGCGATTTCTCCATTCTTTTTTCACTTTTACCCAGAGATCGAGAAAAACTTTAGACCCTAGTAAATTCTCTATATCAGCCCGAGCTTCTTTCCCTATTTCCTTCAGCATACCGCCTTTTGCACCAATTATGATACCCTTTTGCGAATCCCGCTCGACATAGATTACCGCCCGGACATAGAGCTTCTCTTCGGGTCTTGTGGCAATTTCCTCAATGTCTACGGCAATAGCATGGGGTATCTCGTCCCGGGTTAAATGAAGCGCCTTCTCCCGAATAAGTTCGGCAATCAGCAACCGTTCCGGCTGGTCAGTTATCATGTCTTCAGGGTAGTATTGTGGCCCCTCCGGCAGATGCTTGATGATTTCCTGTACCAAGGCATCCTGGTTTGTACCCAGTAGAGCCGAGACCGGTACAACCGCCGCAAACTCCTGTTTGTCCCGGTAAAGATCAATGCGAGGTAAAATCATTTCCCGGGAAACTTCATCAATTTTATTAACCACAAGCATGACCGGCGTGCGTATATCCTTTAGGGCTTCCAATATATATTCTTCGCCGGGGCCAGGTTTTTCCGTGATATCTACGACAAACAAAATTACATCTACTTCCCGAAAAGTCTGTTTGGCTGCATTGACCATATACTCGCCAAGCTTATGTTTGGGTTTATGGATACCAGGTGTATCAATAAACACCACCTGTGCTTCGTCAGTGGTTAAAATACACCTTATTTTATTACGCGTGGTCTGGGGTTTGTCGGACATAATCGCAATTTTTTGTCCGATCAGGCTATTCATTAACGTCGATTTACCCACATTGGGTCGCCCTATAATTGCAGCAAACCCGGATTTATGTTTTTCAGTCATGAGAGACTCCTTTCAATTCAGGAACTAGGAACTACGAAAATATTGAACACCAAGACGCAATGACGCAAAGGGGAATATGATACAGGTTCCATTTTAGAAACCAATTCACACATTTTTGTTAGTTATTTAATTTATGAAATGCTTATATAATTCTATTTTTTCTAGTTCTTCTTTGCGTCTTTGCGTCGTGGTGTTATAAGCATCTTTTAACCCTATTTTAGCGAGCTTTTATCAAAACTATGCGGCAATAATTCTTTAACCGTGGTTTCTAGGTATTTTCCAGTAGTATTCGCCACAATTACCTTAATATCCAAGCCAAACTCAGCCATCACCTGTCGGCAGGCGCCACAGGGGAAGGCACCCTCAGAACCATCTGTTACGATTGCAACAGCTACAATATCCAACTTACATTTGGCTACCGCACTAAATATCGCCACTCGTTCCGCACACATTGTTAATCCATAAGAGGCGTTTTCTACGTTGGCACCCGTAAATATCTGTCCATCGGCGGTCAGCACGGCGGCTCCCACGGCAAATTTAGAATATGGTGCATAAGCGCATTCCCTAGCCTTACGCGCCGCTTTGTATAGTTTCTCGACCATGTTGTACCTCCTTATTAGAAAACCCAGTGCATCGAGCCTTTGCGCTTGGTTCTAAATGAACTAACCGCGGAGACGCGGAGTACGCGGAGAACTATTATACGGTGAAAATAGATTTTTGAACACCACGCCGCCAAGGAGCAAAGGGTAGCTTCTTATTATGCCCTCGAGATTTTTTATAAATTATCTCCAGATTGCCCCAGATTATCCTTAGCAAGCAACAAAACACTTGATATATTAGTCCCCTCCGCGTCTCCGCGGTTTAAAAATTACTGATACAACTGAAATAATAATATCGTCACCAGGCTGCCCAATATTGCTCCTGTTACAACCTCAGACACGGAGCGGGACTTTGCTTCCAGCCGACTATAAGCAACCAAAAAAGCGATGAACATTGACAACAAAGCTACAAATAAATTTTCGGTTATCAGGGATATCGCTGTGCTTAATGCAAAAGCGAGAGCACTAACACCATTAGGCCTGCCTGCAAGAGTGCTTCCCGCATGCTGTTTGGCCTTAAGCATCAATAAGGACAGTACAAGCACGAAGATAATTGTAATCGTGATATGTACCGGCGAGCGTTTTAGCTGATGCAACACAATTAGTGTCGTGGGATTAGCTTTGTCATAGAAGAGTAAGAACCCTACCACCAGCGAGTTAATTGCCGCCAGCAGCACTGCACCGGCGGCTACGTTTTTAGCGATTTTGGCCAAAGGATGAAAATCTGGGGAAGCGATGTCGACAGTAGCTTCAATAGCTGTATTCAGCATCTCTGTGACGAGCACAAAAAACACCGCCAGAAATAGAAGCAGTAATTCAGTGCGGCTCAAATCGACCCACAACCCGAGTAACAGCACCATCATCGCCACAGTTACATGAATCTTCATATTACGCTGGGTTGTTATGGAATATATAATGCCTGCTAAGGCGTAATTAAAAGAATCAATTAATTTACGTACTTTGAGCATCTTTATCTCTTAATGCCCAGTACGTTTAGAATTCTTTCTTCTTCCTGTTGCATTAATGAACACTCCGTTTCTGCCTGGTGATCATAGCCTATTAAATGCAAAATTCCATGGACCAGCAAGAAAGCTACTTCCCGCTCTAAGCTATGCCCAAACTCTAATGCCTGACGCTTAGCAGTTTCTAAAGAAATGACGATATCTCCCAGCAGCATTTCTTTAAAGGGGTCATCCAGAACATCCGGCTCGTCCTCTGACTGCTCCTGCAGGGCAAAGGACAATACATCAGTCGAACGGTCGATACCGCGGTATGTCTTGTTTAAGGTGCGAATATAGATATCATCCACCCATAACACACCTACTTCAGCATCTTCGTCCAGCCCCTTCTCAATGGCAACGCGATCTAAAACCCGTTCCGCCAGCTTGTCCAGTTCAGAAACATCGGTATACAATTCCTGCATGTTACTTAACGCAATTTCCATTACGGGTTTTCCTCCTCTCCGCTTCCTTTACGGCTCCCTCCGGATACTCAATCCTGGAATGGAATATGCCTGTCAGCACCCGGATGAATACATCCCCAATCGTATTTAAATCTTTCAGCGTCAATCCACATTCATCCAACTGGCCTTCATGTAAGCGCTCTCGGATTAATTTGCGGACGGTCGCTTCGATCCGATTGACGGTGGGTTTTGACAAAGAACGCACTGTGGCTTCAATACAGTCAGCCAACATCACCAGTGCTGCTTCTTTAGTTCTGGGGTTGGGCCCTTCATAACGAAAATCTTCTTCATTAACGCATTCACCATGCTCGGTATCCACGGCCCGTTTGTAAAAAAAGCTGACCAACATCGTTCCGTGATGCTGTTTGATAATATCTAAGATGACTTCCGGCAAGCGATGTTCCACAGCCAGCTCCACACCGTCCCGTATATGTGAAGTCACAATTAGCGTACTAAGCCCAGGAGCAATCTTGTCATGGGGATTTTCCCCTCCCAGTTGATTCTCACTAAAGAAATACGGCCTTTTTATTTTGCCAATATCATGGTAATATGCACCTACTCTAACCACTACAGGATCAGCACCGATCAAGTCGGCCGCTGCTTCAGCCAAATTACCAACTACAATGCTGTGATGATAGGTGCCCGGTGCTTCAACCAGCATTTTCTGCAATAAAGGCTGGTTTGGCTTCGCCAATTCCAACAGTTTAGCCGCAGTTGTGATTTTAAAGGTATTCTCTAAATAAGGCAGACAGCCGATTGTTAGGATTGCAGCACCAATACCGTTTACCACACCGGCTAGGCCTTGTCTTAACACCGTTTCACCTGGTGTTTGGGACACCAATCCTAAAGCTAAGATCAACACAAAATTAACCAGACTGATGATAAATCCTGTACGCGTAAGGCTATACCCCTCCAACGTTTTGGACACGCTAAATACACCAATCGTCCCGCCCACCATCGCTACCACCGCTACCCGGAAATCGTTTTCCGCGATAACCCCGGCACTGAGTCCAAGCAGACAAGCAATAAAGAGCCCTAAGCGAGTATCTAGTAAAATAGCTACTAGCAAAGCTCCGGTGGCCACAGGGGCTAAAAATTCTGAATAGTAATGAATAAATTTATTAAACAGGAGAATACTCACAAGGATTAAGCCTAATAGGATTAATCGGTTGTTTTCCAGATATACGTGTGGTGTATATTTAGCTAAATAAATCGTGAGCGTGATGAATAATACTGCTACTAAACATGCGATACCAGCTATTCGCACATAGTTTCCCTGCCCCTTCTGTAATCCAAGTTCCTCTAGGGCAATGATATGTTCGGGTGTAACTACTTCACCATGACGGATGATAATTTGTCCCTTTTTCACAATAACCCGTACCGGTTCGATCCCACTTACCGCCTGCAAGCGGCGGTTTTTGGTTTCCTGCTCATTATAGTCTAAATTATATTTTAACAAGGCCTGGCTAACTTGTCCAACCAATGCCGCATTTATGGGATTGAGTGTTTTAATTTCCGGTTCTAATAACAAGGCTGCCCTCGCCATATCGAATTCATCTTTCTTTACGCCCCGTTGCAGGGATCGGCGCAAGATCACATGTGTTATTTCTTCTAATTGTACGAGGTCTACCTCTGAAGAATCAATTAGGCCGCCTTGGACCACAGGTGATAAATTGGTGGTAAGCACCTGTTGAAGCCGCTCTATCTTTTGCGCCCGGGATAAATTCGGCTCTTGCTGTATAGCACGCACCTGTTTATACAACCGGTTAACGTCTTCATCTACCTTGCCAATTACAGTAGCATCATGTTCATATACGCTTGTCACAGTTTGAACAATTTCTTGCTCAAGTTTGCTGGTTTTCCCTTTATCCACATAGGATATTGTCCGCGGGGCCACTACATCGCTTTCAATTACCTGCCCAACCTCTAAAGACACCTTATTAGGCATCAAGTCAGCTGTAAGAATAACGGTAATGAGCATATAAAAGATTATCGCGATCATACCACGATGAACCCTAATCCCGTTTAACGATATACGATCTATCGGAATCTGAAGCATGTCCCGTAACTTACTGGGTGAGATCATCTAATTCACTCCCATTACACCTTCTGGTTCTCGTGCTCATAACGGTCATATGCCTTAATTATCCGGCCAACTACCGCATGCCGTACTACATCCTGTTCCGTCAGGGGAACAAATTGGATACCGGTCACCCCGCTCAGCACTTTTTGAGCCTGGATTAAACCGGAGCCCTTGCCATGGGGCAAATCAATTTGCGTTATGTCACCGGTCACGACAGCTTTTGAGCCAATCCCCAGCCTTGTCAAAAACATTTTCATTTGTTCTGGCGTAGTATTTTGCGCCTCATCAAGGATAATAAAGGAATCATCCAACGTGCGTCCACGCATATAGGCCAATGGCGCTACTTCGATGATCCCCTTTGCCATATATTTCTGGAAAGTATCCGTACCAAGAATATCAAATAAAGCATCATATAACGGGCGCAAATAAGGATCGACCTTATCTTGTAAATCCCCCGGTAAAAATCCAAGTTTTTCTCCCGCCTCTACAGCCGGACGAGTAAGGATAATACGTTCAACCTCACGATTTTTTAAGGAAAAAACTGCCATAGCAATCGCAAGATAAGTTTTTCCAGTTCCGGCTGGGCCTATACCAAAAGCGATAAAATTCTGCCGTATCGCTTCTAAGTACAACTTTTGGTTCAGGGTTTTGGGTTTAACTTGTTTCCCGCGATGGGTAACAATAACCGTATCGGAAAACAGGGCATGTAAGGATTCTCTTTTATTCTCCTTTATAAGCCGAATGGCATATCTGATATCCTGGACCGAAATACTAAGCCCATCGCGATGCAAATACAACATCTCGCTGATTACTTGCTTAACTTTATCAACTTCCTCCCGCGACCCAGACAAGAGTATTTCTGCACCTCGGGCAATGATTTGTACGTTGAACTGCTCCATCATCAATTTCAATTGTTCATCATTTTTACCAAAAATCGCGTTGGCTTCCTGATTATCACTAAATGCAATTCTCACTTCTTCATTTTGTTCTTTCTGCAAATCGGCATAAGCCCCCTTAATTATTGGACATTATTTATTTTATGGATATTACCGATATCTTCTAATGTCTCAACGACCACTTTAATCCTGACTATATCTGTTTCTGATGTCTTGATCACTTCAATATTCCGGCTTAGGACCTGGGCATCTTCGGGTATTTGCTTCCGTAACGCTTCCAGAGCCAACCTCTTGGCTTCTTCCCTGGCTTCGTCTGGGGTAAGCGGTATATCCGCAATTACTGTTTCGTAAAAGGTAATAACATTAGATTCGACAGGGACGTCCTTATTCCTCCAGGACGTTGGCTTTTTAGAAGTTTGTTCAATCTCGTAGTCACCAAAGGGGACGATCCCTTCCTTAACTATTTTTTCCCATTGTCCGGCTTTTAAAACCACATGTGTAAAAGTGCGTCCGGTCCGCTGCCTGACTTGTTTGATCATGCTAGATTCGCCATAAGCCTGGTACCAGATCCTGGCCTTAGTAATACCCTGAGCACGAATTTGCTGCGGCTGACCATTAGGTGCCTGTACCATATTTCCTGCTTCATCCTTAATCCTCGGCATGATCGTACCGCTAATTAACACTTGCCCTTTACGCACTGTCTCTCCCCGCTGTACTGCCGTTTCGCCCACTAAAGCGATAATTTCTTCCATTAAACCGTCTTTACTGGCGATAATGTGTGCAGGAGTTTTGTCCTGTACTGGCTCCATGGTTTTTTCAGCAATTTCGACAACAGCCCTTGTGCCCTGAATGGTAATACCAGTCCATGAAATTTCCGGAATTTGTAGTAACAACAGATGCTCCACGTGCTTTAAGTCCAATCTATTTTTTTGGACACCGGGCTTCAAGCCTGCCTGTCTGACAATGTTTAGCACAGTCTCCTCCTGTAGGCTTGTCAGTCCACTCACTCTCACAAACCAAATAAAAGAGGACATTACATATAAACAAATGCAAAACAGCAGGCCTCCGGCTAACAACATTTTACGATTACGAATGCTGTACACAAAAAAAGGCAGCCCGTAACGCCCTTTAATTTTTATGCTGCAATGCGTCTTACGTGCCAAGGGACGCACTCTCCGAAAATCATCAATATGGATCTTACTAATGATGGAATTTTTCCGCCACTTGATATCCCAAAGGTAAATTCCTTTATATGTACAGAGGTTAATCAATTTTTCCGTAGTCACACCTGTAATCTCCACAACTAAATATCCCCGCAAATAATTAAACAAGCGCAAGGACAGCAAACCGTATTCCTCCTTTTGAGGGACTAGGGACTGGGGGCTAGTAGCTACGGTAGAACCAGTAATCCGTAATCCCAGTCCCTAGCCCCCAGCCCCTAATCCTCGAATCGGAGTTCCCTAATCTCTCCCTCGATGATCAGTTCCTCAGCCTGTAAGTTACCTAGCGTCAGCATGATGCCTTCAATAATAAGCTCTTTGCGATTTAAGCGAATACGAATATACTCGCCGGTATATTCCACGATACCTTTATGGTTTTCTACTAACATTTGTGCATTTCCCAAAAGTGTGATACGGGGAAGATCGAGTATGATATCATGAGGAATTTCAAGAAAGTTAGCAATTCTTTGTTGCAAACGACGTGACATGTTATCCCCTCCCTATGTATTAAATGTATGGCATAATTCCCTCAAATAGTACAAAAGGGAGCAAAATGGGGGCTAGGGGCTGGAGACTAGGAAAGATAAAACGAAAGCCATTTTTGAGTCCCTAGTCCCTAGCCCCCAGTCCCTAAACATTAGATACAAAAAGACCCTGGGGAATACCCAAGGTCTTGGTTTATTTTAACTTAGCGGTAGCGCGGCTGCAATAGTTGGTGCGGTTATCGGCACCTGTTCAGGGAGTAGCGATTGACTCAGACGACCGGTAACATAATCTTCAAATTTATGCACTTTCACAGGGGCTGCAAAGCGCATATAGTTAGTGGCAATGATGAGTTCACCTCGATCGAGGTTTTTGATTTCATTCCGTTGCTGCAAAATATCCTTTCTACACATGGCCTCCAGTTTGCCGCGATCCGCTTTGCTGGCAAGCCCCAGGATAAAGAGTGTGTTCAATTGAGACAGGACATTGTCAGCCAACAAGCGGGGTTGCTGATCCACCGCGCAAAGTCCGAGATTGAATTTTCGGGCCTCGCTGACCAAGCGGGCAAAAACGTTTGCATTCGCCTGTTCTTTTTTCCCTAAAAAACGATGCGCTTCTTCGAGCACAATTAGCGCCGGTTTTGCTTGGGCCAGCTTTTCTTCGGTTTTTGCAGCATAATGGGCTAACAATTTTTTCGATAACAGCGTGCTTAAGGCCTGTTCTCCTAGTGAAGAAACATTCTTTAGCTCAATAAGGACGACTTTGCCTGTCTCCAATTGTTTAAGAATATGTGCGATTGCCTCGGAATCACCCTGTTGATGGACATTAAGCTCGTTCTTTAAATTCCAGCAAAGACTTTTAATCTTACTAATTGTCCGGGGATGGAATTTTTGTCCGGTGCTGCCATGCAGTTCGTCGATTAGGTCATGGACATCATATTGAACCACATAATTGAACCATTCCTCATGCCAAACATTTTCCATTTTATAAAGGGCATCCGTTTGTGCCTCCGTAAATCCCGCTGTACTCATCAAGTCCTCTGGGGTAATTTCTTGCGCATTAATGCCCAGTTGATAGGTTGTCTGATACAGCGGGCAATTATTATACACGATCAGTTTTTCTCCTGCGCGGGCATGCTTACGCAATGCAGCATAGTACTCGTTATGCACATCAAAAATCAGTGCGCTATAATCATCATGATCCATAATGGAACCAGACATAACTTTAACAAGATTGCTTTTACCAGCACCTGTCGTACCAAATATCCCAATATGTTCAGTAATTGCTTTATATCCGTAAATACCGATAGGCATATCAGAAACGTCCCTACCAGTTCTTAAATAACCAATCTCCAGATCACCCTTCATCTCTTCCAATAACATCGTGTCAACATCAGACAAACTCCGTACCTCATCAAAGAAATCGGGACAAGTCCGAGGATTATATAAGCGTCCGCTGGTATCAGCATAACATAATTGTTCAGCCATCCCCACTTTACTTTTATGCTGGGGACCGCCCAGATAAAATTCAAATTCTTCGCGGTCCACTATTTGACCATGTTCGTCTAATTTGCCCATTAAATAATTAACACCATTCATATTTGACCAGCGGGATTTTACTTTGAAATCGTGTACCCGAATATAGAAACGTTCACCGGTTTTGCCCTCAACTACGAGGATGTCCCCGAAGTCCACATCCTGGTCAGGGGCTACGATAAATTCTACATACGTACCTTTGGCGTAGGTTGTTCTGCCTTTATACGTAGACACAGCTTGGCCCCCTTTAATCAACTATTTATATGTTACAGTTTGTTCTATTGTTCGTTTTCTGGATAATTTCAATACTGCACAGTATTTGGCAACAAAAAAAAGCGACCACAGCTTAGCAAAGCTGCACTCGCTCATCACTGATTACTGATTACTGATTACCAATTACCAATTACCAATTACCCGTAATCGCACTCCCCTGATAAACACCCTGCTCCCGCATCTTTGTCTCGATTAGATCTTTTACTTTCCACCAGCTTGTATGCCAATTGGCCACCACCGTGTCTTCCTGCGGGGCCCGGCCAACCAGCCGCTGCAGCACAATATCGGGTGCAAGATGGGCTAAAAGAGTGATCACCCGTTCAACATAGTCCTCCATCGTAAGCAATTGAACTTCCCCTGTTTTATACATTCTGGCCAATTCCGTATCTTTAACGACGTATAAAGAGTGCAATTTTACCTGTTCCACCTGGAGTTCTGACAAAATTCTCGCCGTTTGAACAACATCAGCTAGCGTATCCCATGGCAAATCCGGTATCAAGTGAACACATACTGTAAACCCATAGCCCTTAACTCTGTTTGTCGCATCAATAAAGTCAGCCAGCGTATGTCCCCGCTTCAACTTTAACAACGTATCATCATTGGTGGTCTGCAGCCCAAGTTCAATATCGATATCAACACCATATTGTCTTTTGACTTCCGCGAGTACCCTTAGATAATCATCGGTAATACAATCCGGCCGTGTGGATACAGCAATAGCTACAATATCAGGCTGACAAGCCTCATGTATATAAGCAGCAAATTCTTCTACGGGCAGATAAGTGCTGGTATACGTCTGAAAATAGGCAATAAATTTGTGGGCTTTATATTTATGGCGAATATATTCCATATTAACCTTTATTTGTTCTTTAACCGATAGTGTGTTAGATAGATTCTCAAAGCCCGCCCCTTTTTCACCGCAGAATATACATCCGCCATAACCAAGGGTGCCATCCCGATTAGGACAGGTAACCGGCAAGTTAACAGGCAGCTTATAAACCTTTTCTCCATACTTTTTCCTTAAATAATTAGAATAGACATTGTATAACCCATCCAATCCGCTTCACTCCATATCCCATTATTTGCTAGAGATTAAAAACGGTTTATTGAACACCACGACGCAACGACGCAAAGGGTTCTTTTTTATCTTTTTTCTAAACCAAGTTTCATCTCTGCAATTAAGTTCCAACCAAGCCTATTCTTTCTTATATTCTATAAAATATTTTTCCCCTTTGCGTCTTTGCGTCGTGGTGTTCAATCCGTTCTCTTTGACTCACCCGTCACTGTGGTTCAATAGACTTATACATTCTGTACACATAACTAAGACCCTCCTTTTACGGTAGGGTCTTAGTTTGTCCGTTCACACAGCATTTCCTTTTTAATGATATATATACTGACTTTTAGTGAATATAAATTCCAGAAATCTGCCTAAATGCGTAAATCTACACCTAAAACACCGAGCGTCTGACCATTTTTGTCGATAATCGGCATTGCTAGTGTGATACAGGGTTTATGCGAAATAGCAGATACATACACAGGTGAGATATAGAATTCACCCCGTATCGCCTGCTGGAACCACTCGCGGGCTGCGGCGTTAGCAATACCCGCAGGTGGCAGGGAACATACAAATCTTCCGTCAACCGTATTAGTCCAAGCCGCTTCCAGCTCCGAATGCTGTTTCAGAATGCCCGATAATATTTCGCAATGCGTTATTTCCTGCATTACACGCATCGATTGGGCTATAGGAGTAAGTAGTTTCTTCAAACTAGCTACTTTATCCATAAACACCACTTTATCTATAGCATTAATATCGGTAAGATTGATTTTCCCGGTGGTCTCCACCAGATGTCCTGCAACCTTTGTCAATAAATTGCTCATCTGCTGAGTTTCCTCAAGTTCCAGTTTTTGATCTCCCACCGAACTGGTAATCGCCTCTGCATGGGCGGCTGTCTCTTGACACATCAGTGTCATTTCCGCCAAAAAACGAACTGCACTTTGCGTGGCATCGTATTGCTTCTGCCGTACATTTGCTGCTGATGCTACCCGCCCTTCTACCTGCCCGCTGGCAGTAAGAATGGAATTTAAGCTTGCTCCAGCGCTTTCCATGGATCTGGTACCTAATTGTACTGATGCACAGCCCACCTCCGCCGCCTTTACCGCAGCTTCAATACCTAAATCAATTTGTTCCAGCAGCGCATTGGCAGAATTTGTCGCCACAGCGCTGGCCTCTGATAACTTTTGTATTTCCCCGGCTACAACCGCAAACCCACGTCCATGCTCTCCGGCCCTAGCCGCTTCAATTGCCGCGTTTAAAGCTACTAAACTGGTTTGGGCAGATATCCCGCGAATTGTCGCCAATAGCGAATCAATTTCCCTGGCCATTTGGTTCAAAGCCGTAACCCGTGCTTCAATGTCTGCAGAAGATGCTTTAATGGCATCCATTGCAGTTGCAACCTCCTGTACCGCTTGACTGCCTTGTTCCGCCAGCTGTTTCGTATCAGCGCTTGAGCGATATATCTCCGAAGCAACATTTGTCATTGTTTCTGCTGCGTCCATCACGTCATTCAACTTAGTCGAGGCCTGGGTCACCGTATCGGCGATTTTCCTGGTTAGAGTGAGTGCTTGTCGCGTGCCTTGATTAATACCCTCGGCCGAAACATTAGCTCGATCGATAGCACCGTGCACTTCATGGGACGCCCCTAGCACCTGGCCTGCTGCAACCTGTGTTTCTTCCACAAAATTACGCAGCAAATCACCAACAGTGTTAATATGTTTCGCTAAAGGCCGATATGCAGCAGGGTATTCATCTACCACTACTTTCGTTGCTAAATTCCCCTCGGCATACTGCATTGTAATTTTTGTTAGTTTCTCCAACGCTTTGCCGCCTTTTGTCCAAAACATATATAATCCTCCTCAAATAAACTAAAAAAAGAAGTCAACTTGTCCGCTACGAACAATGTTGACTTCTTTGTCAATACAATAATAACTTTAGCAGAATTTGTCTATAACGTCAACAAATTGCACCTTAAAATTATAACATTTATACTTTTTCCCCTAGTTGAGAGCCTATAAGCGAAATTTCAGCCTTTCCCGTAGGACAAAGGTGCTGTAGAGGACACACCCGGTGCTGAGGTCCACGGGCCTTGCAGATCCTGCGACCATGAGCGATCAATTGATGTGAAAATTGCACCCAAAGTTCCTTTGCTATAATTTCCATCAGTGCAAACTCAATTTTAACGGGGTCTGTTTCTGCTGCGAACCCCAATCTTTGACTTATACGGGTGACATGGGTATCCACAACCATACCTGGTATACCAAAAGCATTACCTAGCACTACGTTTGCCGTTTTACGTCCTACCCCTTCCAGGGTAACTAATTCATTAAGTGTGGCAGGTATCCGTCCATCATAGCGCTCCAAAATAGATTGACAGCACCGCTTAATGTTTTTTGCTTTATTACGATAAAAACCAGTTGGACGAATATCCAACTCTAACTCACCCAAATCAGCTCCCGCAAAGGCGTTAAGTGAAGAGTATTTTTTAAATAACTTTTCCGTTACTTTGTTCACCTGTTCATCTGTACACTGAGCTGAGAGTATTGTAGCAATTAATAGCTCCAGCGGGTTTGTAAAAATTAAGGAACACCGTGCCTCTGGATACTCACGCTCCAAAATCTCAATAATGGCAGTCGCCCGTTTCCGTTCGCGTTTTAACTTTGTTGTATGTTTACTATTTTCCATTCCTCGTCCCTCCGTAAAAAGCTGGATTGAAAGTTGATGTTAAAAGAGGAGCTGATTAAGTACGCCGTGGTACTTAAGTTATGCCTTTAGTTAACGACGCATTAAGCAGGAACTGTACCTATCAGAGTGGAAAAAATATAAAGAGAGTCAAAAAACAGTATCAACTTCCTGATGAGGGTTCTTACGCCACCTTAATCTTAAAATAATTTAGCATAAAAGAGGTTTTGCATGCGAATTTTACTTTATACAATGTTGCTCTGGACAAATACATTCCTTATCGCCCTCGCCCAACCAGAAATTATCATTAATATTCCTGAATATACCTTGCAATTAATCAACGATGGTCGGCCGTTTAAAATCTACGCTATCGCGGTAGGCACGCCTTATGAGCAAACGCCTACCGGCAGTTTTAAAATTTTTTACAAAGAGGAAAATCCGACCTGGCTTCCCGGATCAAACTTTCTTGATAAAACGCCGGTACCTCCTGGCCCAGATAATCCCCTTGGCTCTCGATGGATGGAGTTTACTCCGACCTATGGCATCCACGGAACAAATAAAGGCTGGGATATTAACTACCCCGTATCAGGCGGCTGCATCCGGATGCAGGATAAAGACGCCCAAGAGTTATATGCATTGGTGGACGTGGGCACTCCGGTGACCATCATCTATGAAACTATGTTGCTAATTGAAAAGCGAGATGGTTTATATTTGAGAATTCTGCCGGATATCTATCAGCGCCAAACCAATACCCGCGAACGCTTGCTTATACAATATCAGCCCTATGCTGATAAGTATATACTGCAAAACTTTGTTTTTGAAAATCATTCTAACTTAGAACGAAAAATTGCCATAACTAAATAACGGGGTAGGGGTTGGTCAGAGGGTTACAACTCAAAAGGGCTTAGCGATGCTAAGCCCTTTTCTACGGATAAATATTTACGAGAAGCGCAGATTCAGTATTAACCGTTCCATCCTTTTACGCCGTAACTATTACCGGAGTCCCCACCGGTAATATCTTAAATACGAATTCCAAATCCTTATCCAGCATCGCAATACAGCCTTCAGTCCAATTGATCCCTTCTTGAGTCAGGTTTTCGCGACCGCCATGGATACCAATGTATCCACCCAGTGCAGTATCCTGCGGTGGTATGACCTTGGCAGCGTTTGCCATTATAATTTCATGGTATTCATCATCATCGATTAATTTTGTGCGCAATGCCTCCTCAGCATGTCCCACATCCGGATAACTTATACCAAGCCACTTTTTACCTAGATATGGATGATCCTGCAAGCGTTCCTTTTCCACAACGTAAAATATACCTACAGGCGTTTTATAATCACCCTGCTTTTCCTTGTCACCGTTAGGATTTACGCCAAATACAGCTTGAAAGGTTGCGATCTCATTTCCTCCAAGGATCACCTTGCAGAATTTATCCGATTTGTCAAACCATATCGCGGTTCCTCCCGTCGCCCGCACTTCATGCAGATAACTGCTACCATCCTGCAATGCGGCGGCGTTAACCGGTTGAACACCCAGTTGACTACAAAGAACCATTATCACCAGAAAAACTTTTATGCTAGCTTTCATTTAATCCCCTTTACATTAAAAAAATGCATGCTCAGCTTTTATTTTGCCAACAATGGAAGTTATTGTCAAGCCTTATCTTCATTTAAATTTTTAGTTGTTTTTTATATCTAATTCGTATGACTCCCACTTCTATAAGTGGGAGCGTTCCCTCGTCGCTTCAGGTGGAGTAGAGTCTCCATCTGAAGTCTCGATGTTCAGCTATAGCTGGACGAGTTCACTTGGCAGTTTAATCATACTGCCAACCGAGCCCCATAGCCGGCTTACAAAGAAAAATAGTTGACACAAGGCCCCTCATGCCGTATACTTCAAACCAATAACTTAATTAACAGAAGATAGAGGTGCGGTATATTATTAGTACGTATCTTGAGCTGCCGAGCTTTGAGAGATACGAAAAGGAATATCCGCCGAAGTGAATGTCTTTTTGGCAAAAGACTTTTGCTGGGCTAGTATTTAATAAATACCAGTCTGTCACATGAAATGCGTGTGGAGTGCTATCTTGCAAAGCTAAACTATGACAAGCTTATTTTTAGCGATTTGTGAGATAACCCTCGCAAGTCGTTTTTGCGTTTTTGTATGATTATTTGAAATTTCATGAAAAATAACCACTCTAGGAGGCATAATTATGGCCGATAAAAAATTACCCTTTACGAAAATTGCATTATCAGAAATTATTCGTCAATATCCCACGCCATTTCATATTTATGACGAACAAGCCATCAGGGAAAACGCGCGTAAATTACTGTCTGCCTTTGCCTGGGCACCATCCTTCAAGGAGTATTTCGCCGTAAAAGCCACGCCTAATCCCGCACTTTTGCAACTACTGCGGGAAGAAGGCATCGGTGCCGACTGCAGTTCCATGGCTGAACTGATGCTAGCTGAAATGACGGGCATTACAGGCGAGAACATCATGTTCACATCCAATGACACCCCCGCCGAGGAATATGTTAAAGCGATGGACTTAGGCGCGATTATCAACCTTGATGATATCACACATATCGCCTATCTTGAAAAGCATACTGGTATCCCGGAATTATTATCCTTCCGCTATAATCCAGGTCCCCTGCTAGCAAATGGTAACGACATCATCGGCTATCCTGAAGAAGCTAAATACGGCTTGACCAAAGACCAGTTATTTGACGCCTACCGTATCGCCCAGGATAAAGGTGTAAAAAGATTTGGCCTGCATACCATGGTTATTTCCAACGAATTAAACCCTGATAGTTTTGTCACCACTGCTAAAATGATGTTTGAACTCGCGGTAGAACTGAACCAACAACTTGGTATCCGCATAGAATTTGTGAACTTAGGCGGGGGCATCGGCATTCCCTACCAACCGGAACAAGAAGCTGTTGATCTTGATTATGTAGGCCAGGGCGTTAAAAAAGTATATGAGGACACCATCATCGCCAACAACCTACACCCTGTCAATATTACCATGGAATGCGGTCGTATGATCACTGGCCCATACGGATATTTGGTAACCACCGTATTGCACCAAAAAGATACCTACAAGCATTACATCGGTCTTGATGCTTGCATGGTCAATCTAATGCGTCCGGCCCTCTACGGCGCTTATCATCATATCACCGTGATGGATAAAGAAACCGCTCCCCTTGACCACACCTATGACGTAACTGGCTCACTATGTGAGAATAACGATAAATTCGCCATCGACCGTAAATTACCCAAGATTGATATCGGAGATATACTGGTCATTCACGACACCGGCGCCCATGGTCATGCGATGGGTTTTAATTATAACGGCAAATTGCGCTCCGCTGAACTACTGCTTAAACCGGATGGCAGCGTGAAACTAATCCGGCGGGCTGAGTCGCTAGCTGATTACTTCGCAACCCTTGATGTCTACAACTACAACGAACGCCTATCCGCCGTACCTAAAATCGGTTAGTCAATTTAATAACATAAAAAGGAAGCCGCAATATTGCGGCTTCCTTTTTATGCTATTAAATTGACTGTGGCTATCCTGAAAAGGCCCGATTGTCCCCTCACCGTTCATCGTTTACTGCTTACCGCTCTTCCCCCCCTCCGATTACCGATTACCGATTACCGTTTACCGCTTACCGTTTACCAATCCGCTATTCTGCTGCGCCTATCTGTTCGTGCAGCTCAGACACCGGGACCTCCACATCTTCCAGTTCTGTATGACCTATTATCCGTACATTTGCTGCATTTTTCGCTTTGTTAACATTATTAAGCCAAACCGGGTTCTCTTTATAATATACTGCTATAATATCCGGGGAATTAATTATTTCCTTTGCTCTTTTCGCCTGCATGTTATCACTCCTATCTTTTGTAATTAGTATGATGCAAACAGCAAAAGAAATACAAAAATAAAATCCCGGCAAAGCCGGGATTTTATTTTTGTATTTTAGAAGAAGTATCTCAACTGAGCAGTCATACCTTTTTGATCTATTTTAAAGATATCATTTGACTCAAGATCCAGGTAGTTTACAGTTAATACGGCGTTGTTGAACACGGTATAGTCAAAGCCAACTTCCGCGCCCTTTATGTTGTTCATTGTGCCGCTAAGGGGCACGCCGGGTATAATGGTTATAAGATTTAAACCATGGGTTTCCCAAAGAGGGTCACCAGTGAGCCCGTTAAAACCGGGTTCAGCATCTCTATAGCCGACCCAGAAGCCCCAGCTATGTGTTTTTTTCCACTCGGCACCCTTATATTTAATTTGAGCAACCCATGCAGAAGGGGAGCTATAATCGCCGGCGAGCATCGCATTTAAAATTTTTGCGACGTCAGAATTGTTTTGGCCATATTCACCAGTAACCGTTACATTTTTAATACCCTTATAGCCAAAACCGAGCGACCAGGTATCAATTGACTGCATTTTCGTTACTGAATAAAAGGGATCTGATTTCCTATTTCTTGCATAGACACCGGTCAAATCAAGATTATCCGTAGCTTGATAGGCAATATTAGCTGCTAAAATATTACCCACAAAATCATTTTTGAAAGCCATGCCTGTTAACTTAACCTTTTCGCCGACAGTAAAGGTAACACCGTCATTATTATAGCCTGCGTTGTAAACGAGACCCTTACCGAGGGTAATAGGCTGGCGGCCCAAGGTCCAATTCTTACCTTGTAAGTAAGCATTATCCATTTCAACAGTAGAACCTACGCGATGATCGTATTCACCCCAGCCGCTCCATGATGAAAAACGACCTACAAAGGTGATCTCCTTTGTTAAGGGAGCAGTTGCCCACAGCAGAATACGGGTATCTCTTCCGGTATCACCTGGAAAACCATAATGAGAATCCTTATCCCGCCATTGGTACCATTCACGGACTTGACCAGTCCAGGTAATATTGCCGATTTTGTTCTCCAGCTTGGCCACCCGAACGCCAAGGCTGTCCAACTCCTGGGCAAACTCGTCAGCTAACTTTTTAATTAACGCTTTGTTTTCGGCATCCGCCTTATCGGAGCGTTCCATGGCCTTGCCGACAATTTGTGCCATTTCGTAACGGGTCATCGTCTTGTCGCCGCGGAAGGTTCCGTCGCCATAACCGTCCACGATACCGGCTTGCGCCAGTTTGCTTACCGCGTCATAGGCCCAATGTTTGGCCGGAACATCAGCAAATGGACCGGCAAAGGCTGTACAGGTGATGCCAAGTACAAACACCAATACCAGGGTCATAATTAAACTTTTTTTCATGTTTGTCCCCCCCTAAATTTTTTACTTTTGCTAACCTTGAGTCTGGAGGAACGCGACTTGAGTTTCTTCATTTCCTCACAGCTTTGTCTCCTACAGCTCATATGCAAACTGATTCGAACTGCTCATGGATAATGGGGGTACACCGCCTTTCTTTCCATCAGTCCCATCAGTAAACATGTCTGGGCACATCATCTTATGATTTTCGATTAACCTTCCATATTTTCTAATTAATAACAAACTTTTCTAAATATTACCACTATATTTATAATACCATATTACTGCTCAAATCCCTGCATCATAAAAAAGAATAAAATCCCGGCAGAGCCGGGATTTTATTCTTACCAATTTAGAAGAAGTATCTCAACTGAGCAGTCATGCCCCTTTGATTTAATTTGTATATATCATTTGACTCAAGATCTAAGTAGTTTACCGTTAATACAGCGTTGTTGAACACGGTATAGTCAAAACCAACCTCTGCACCTTTTATATTATCCATTGCTCCACTTATAAAAAACAAGCCATGAGTTTCCCAAAGGGGGTCACCAGTAACACCACGGAAACCGGGTTCAGCATTTCTATAGCCTACCCAGAAGCCGTAGGTATGTGGCTTTGTCCACTCAGCACCCTTGTATTTGATTTGGGCAACCCATGCTGAAGAGGCGCTAAAGTCATGGCCTAATGCAGCGTTATATATTTTAGCCACGAAGGATTTATTTTGGCCATATTCTGCCGTTACTGTTAGATTTTTAATGCCCTTATAGCCTAAACCAAGCGCCCATGTATCAATTGATTTTGCAGGGAATCCCAAATCCCAACGTTTATTTTTTGCATAAACCGCGGTAAGGTCAAGGTTGTCAGAAGCTTGATAAGCAGCATTAACTGCAATGACATTACCGGCAAATGGATTTTTGAAAGCCATGCCGGTTAACTTAAATTGATCACCCGTTGTTGTAAAGGTTACACCATCATTGTTATAGCCTGCGTTGTAAACGATACCTTTACCGAGGGTAATCGGTTGACGGCCCAAGGTCCAATTCTTACCTTGCAGATATGCATTATCCATTTCTACAGTAGAACCTACACGCTGATCGGCTTCACCCCAATCACTCCAGGAGGAGAAACGGCCTACAAAGTTTATCTCCTTGGTTAATGGAGCAGTCGCCCACAATAGAATACGGGTTTGTTGAGTGGAATCACCCGGCACTGGAGGATGATTAAAAGCAGCATGATCATTATCCCGCCAAGAGTACCATTCACGGACCTGACCAGTCCAGGTAATGTTACCAACTTTGTTCTCCAGCTTGGTCACACGAACGCCAAGGCTGTCCAGCTCTTGGGCAAACTCATCAGCTAACTTTTTAATTAATGCTTTGTTTTCGGCATCCGCTTTATC
>Ga0074193_1000142_pt1 | contig 133282 bp, 80 predicted proteins | sample EPASupsiteHSE605_FD_64523 | JGI IMG/M metagenome (GOLD analysis project Ga0074193, IMG submission 64523) | Bioremediated contaminated groundwater from EPA Superfund site, New Mexico - Sample HSE6-05 | ecosystem: Environmental > Aquatic > Deep subsurface > Groundwater > Contaminated ... | reverse complement strand
GATCCGTTTGGACAGCCCTCTGAACCAGTTCAAAGTTCATTTGTTGAGCAAGATCCATTTGGACAACCAACTAAGCTAGCTCAAAAATCATTCGATCAACAAGCTAAGCCATCAGTTCAAGCAAATCAAATCAACAATCAAGATCCATTTGGGCCACCAACTAATCCAACACAAACATATCAATATGGGAACCAAGATACTTTCCGACAATCAACTACACTAGCCCCAACAAATCAATTCAACAACCAAGATCCATTTGGGCAGCCAACTAAGCTAGCTCAAAATTCCTTATTTGAACAAGATCCATTTGGAAAGCCCTCTGAACCAATTCAAAGCTCATTTGTTGAACAAAATCCACTTAGACAGCCAAATAAACCGGGTCAAAAATCATTTGATCAACAAGCTAAGCCACCAGTTCAAAGTTCATTTGTTGAGCAAGATCCATTTGGACAGCCCTCTAAACCAGCTCAAAAATCATTTGATCAACAAGCTAATCCAGTTCAAAGTTCATTTGTTGAACAAGATCCATTTGGACAACCAACTAAGCTAGCTCAAAAATCATTTGATCAACAAGCTAAGCCACCAGTTCAAAGTTCATTTGTTGAGCAAGATCCATTTGGACAGCCCTCTAAACCAGCTCAAAAATCATTTGATCAACAAACTAATCCAGTTCAAAGTTCATTTGTTGAACAAGATCCATTTGGACAACCAACTAAGCTAGCTCAAAAATCATTCGATCAACAAGCTAAGCCATCAGTTCAAGCAAATCAAATCAACAATCAAGATCCATTTGGGTCACCAACTAAACCAGCTCCAACAAATCAAATCAACAATCAAGATCCATTTGGACAATCAACTAATCCAACACAAACATATCAATATGGTAACCAAAATACTTTCCGACAACCAACTAAACCAGTTCAAAGTTCATTTGTAGAGCAGGATCCATTTGAACGGCTCTCTAAGCCAGCTCAAAGTTCATTCGATCAACAAACTAAGCCCTCTGTTCAAAGTTCATTTGTTGAGCAAAATTCATTTGGACAACCAACAAAGCCAGTTCAATCAAATCAATTCGACAACTCGGATCCATTTGGACAACCAACTAAACCAACACAAACATATCAGTATGGTAATCAAGATACTTTCCGACAATCAACTACACCAGTCCAAGCAAATCAAATCAACAATCAAAATCCTTTTGGACAATCAACAAAACCAGTTCAAGCAAATCAATTCAACAATCAAGATCCGTTTGGACAATCAACTAATCCAACACAAACATATCAATATGGTAACCAGAACCCTTTCCGACAACCAACTACACCAGCCCCAACAAATCAATTCAACAACCAAGATCCATTTGGGCAACCAACTAATCCAACACAAACATATCAGTATGGTAGCCAAGATACTTTCCGACAACCAACTAAACCAGTCCAAGTAAATCAAATCAACAATCAAGATCCATTTGGACAATCAACAAAACCAGTTCAAGCAAATCAAATCAACAATCAAAATCCATTTGGACAATCAACAAAACCAGTTCAAGCAAATCAATTCAATAATCAAGATCCATTTGGACAACCAACTAATCCAACACAAACATATCAATATGGTAACCAAGATACTTTCCGACAATCAACTACACCAGTCCAAACAAATCAAATCAACAATCAAAATCCATTTGGACAATCAACAAAACCAGTTCAAGCAAATCAATTCAATAATCAAGATCCATTTGGACAACCAACTAATCCAACACAAACATATCAAATCAACAATCAAGATCCATTCGGGCAACCAACTAAACCAGTTCAAGCAAATCAAATCAATAATCAAGATCCATTTGGACAACCAACTAATCCAACACAAACATATCAATATGGTAACCCAAACACTTTCCGACAATCAACTACACCAGCCCCAACAAATCAATTCAACAACCAAGATCCATTTGGGCAACCAACTAATCCAACACAAACATATCAGTATGGTAACCAAGATACTTTCCGACAACCAACTAAACCAGTCCAAGTAAATCAAATCAACAATCAAGATCCATTCGGGCAACCAACTAAACCAGTTCAAGCAAATCAAATCAACAATCAAGATCCATTTGGACAGCAAACTAGGCCAATTCTTGGTAATGTGTTTAATGATGTGTCTTCATTCGGTAACCAATCCATACAGATTTCTTACAACGAACAGAGAAAGCAAATTAATAATTCTGCTCCCTTTGGTCAGTCTAACTCTCCCTCCAATAATAGACCAAAGCCCCAAGAAGACATATTTAGTTCTTTTGATCCCTTCAAATGAGTCATAGAACTTCTTTTTATACAACTTTTCGAAGATTTTTATCAAAAAGGATTAAAAAATCCAAAATATCGATTTTATATGTAGTTTCTTTTTTGCTGATTCTCTGTTTTGGCTTATTGTTTTCGATTCAGTCAGATGGAATTCCATTTATCCCCCCACAAAGAATTTATTCTGAAGATCCTGAGTGTAAATTGCTTAAAGGTTTAGAAATAGCTTCATTAGACTCAATGATTACTGTTATTACGAAATCCAATTCAAAACTTCAATCATCTCTCATCAATTCCTGGAGATTACTTAGATTACATAATAATGGATCGTTTTTCGCTGAGAACTTAAGGCCAGAAGAGAATTCTGGTATTTTTTATCCTGATAATTCAATGAAACGAATATGCACATTTTTTGAATTGAATCAAGAAGGCCCCTATAATATCACTATCTATTGTTTGAGAAAAAAAATAGCCAATTTATCAATCGAAAATAATGTTGTTAATCTCACAAAGCGGCATCGATCACTTATACTTCAGAACCATTCAATGCACAATGTTTGCATTAATTCCAAACGAGTTCTTTTCTTCACATTTGAGAATAGCTGTGCAAATAGTTCTATTTTTGTTGAAAATGGAGTTCTATTCAAGAAAGAGACTCTCACACAATTCATGATCTTAAATCCAAATTATTCAACAATAGAGTCTGGAGTAGTTTTAGATGCCTATTCGAAGAATCCCATTGATTTATTAGTTAATTGCTATTTATTCGCCACATTTTTATCAACTGTTAAAGGGAATGTTTTTCTGAACATTCATGGCAATGATAAAAATAATCAAGGAATAGTTGAATCAATCCTGGGTTATCCTGTAACTCTTGTATCAAATGAACACGGGTTTTGCTTTAATCATTCAATAATGGAGTATATTCGAAAACCAGCTAGTTACTATTCATTCAATGATCTTGATGTTGTTTACCAAAAAATAGCTCTGAATACATCACTTAAGCATTCATATGTAAGTAATAGAGTTTACGAGGAATTTGCTAATGTCACTGATATTTTGCCAAATTCAAAACCAATTATGCTTTCTAGCCTGCCTAAAGAGAGTATTATTAGGAAAATCTCCAAAGCTTCTCTGTTTTTGTGTTTTTCATCTGATGAAGAAGTTGGATGGGCATTTTGGGCCAATAAAGATGCTCCAATATACATATTCTCTCAAAATGGCACTACAACTATTTCTGAGAGTATTCTAAGGACTCATCAAAGAAAAGTATATTCATTTAGTAATTTTTTAGATATGAAAAAACATTTAGTTAGATACCAAAGTTAAAACTTTTGTTGCGAATTTCTCTATTGCTTGCAATCGATTCAATTGGATTGGATTTATGTTAGCAATTTTCTTATGGATGCTGTTCGCAACATCTTGAGAGAATTTGGCAATTCTTCTTACAGTTAATGAGTGCTCAACAATTGCCCATTCACATTGAAGAATCGATAGGATATTTACATAATCTTTAGCAAATGATTTCAATGATAAATTGATTTTGGACATACCAACTAATAAACACTTTTGAAGAATTATAGTTAGCTCAGGATTCTCTGTAAACCCTTTTGCAGACAAATATCCAGCAGCAAGGGCGCACACATTGTTCTCGAGGGAAATTATTAGAATATCAACAATGCTATCTGTATCAACAAGAATACATTTCCATATTGATTTCGAACATTGCTCTCTCCATTGTTCCCCAATACAATATGCATTTTTTCCAACTTTTGTCATGAATTTTGAAAGAAGAAAATGAATTGATTCGCCTTCAATAAGCAATAAAACATTTCCTAGAGAAGCAACAAACAGATTTGATGATATTTCTTCATTTTCAAGACTATTCACTGCAATTCCAAGAATGGTATCTCGAGGTAACTCAAAAACAATTGAAAAATTATAGACATCTCGAAATGGAAGTGGGGAATCTGAGTCTAAAAACTTGTTGATAAAAACATCATTTTTTTCTAATAGAGGCTTAAGCACTTGGAAAAATCCCTGGCTCGAGAAATCAGTGCTTGAACCTCGAAGTCTTTTGGAAACAATTTTTGCTGTTAATTCAGTTATGATTGGATCTGTACTGAAAAGTTGCTTTTCCAAAGAATACTTTAATGTCATGGGAGCCACTCTCATTGTTATCATTGGGCTTATCGATGCTGCTATCGCAGGAATAAACAATCCATTGCTCCTTGAGCATTTGTTGAACATTACTTTAAATAAATCACCTGTGGCAATTCTTATATCAGTTGATTTGATGGTTTCACTTGCAGAAGCCACAATATCTGTTATATTAACATCAAAAAGAGGTTCAGTAAAAACAGTTAGTAAGAAACCAGAATATCCAATCCCACAATTTGACTCAATGAACTTATAAAGTCTCATTGAGATTTCATGAGAATGGAAACCTAGTTCCATTGTATCATGAAGAATGCAAGTATTGTATAAATATGGCAAAAATGCAGTAAGTCGGTCCACCAAATAATGCGAAAGCCTTGAGCTATAGATAGTCTCTTTAATACAATGAGAAACAATTAATAAACCTACTAACAATAATGGAGGTGATGATACATTGAAAAGATCAAGGAAATGCATAATATTTTTGTCGCTCAATGAAAGAAATGATGATAATGTTATAGCCCAAGAGAGATTAGTTTCCAAAAGTTGTGATGAAACACTAAAATGAGACATATAGTTCGGATATATGGTATACAATGATGGAAGAATGTAAAAAAGTGGATTTCCATTGGAATACCTTAGCTCAATAGATGTATCAATACATATTATACTTTCTTCGAGAATATTAAAAGTAAAAGGGTTCATTACTTGCATAAAGCAACTTTCCTTTTTTACCACATCAATCATAAATGTGTGTCCTGATAGAGATACATTTGAATCCAAACAGAATACAACTACAATTCCATCAAAGAGCCTTTCTGTGGTTATTCTAGCACCTTGTGAATCTCTAACACTTAATTCAAGCAAATTAGGCTTATGGCAATATACAAAAACAGAATAAAGATAAGTATCCATATATATGCAGTGTCTAAACCAGGATAGTATCAGCCTTTTAAGTAGCGGTCAAGTAATTTCTTGTGTTAATGATGCGATTAAAGAGCTTATTGAGAATTCTCTGGATGCTGGTGCCAAAACAGTCAAGATTAAACTAGAAGATCAGGGATTAAAAACACTCTCTGTTGCTGATGATGGTTCTGGAATAACCCCCGCTGGAAGAGAGAGCGTTGCAGAACGATACACCACTTCAAAGATATCTGGTTTTGAAGATTTAACAAATGAGCTTACAACATTTGGATTCAGAGGGGAAGCTCTCCATGCGATAGCATGTGTATCAGATTTAAAGATAATTACAAGACATGTTTCCGAATCTAACGCAATAGAGATGGTTTTCCGCAGTGATGGAACAATACAATCAAAGAAAACAGTAACAGCGTCTGTCGGAACAACTGTTGTTGCAGCAAATATATTGAACTGTTTTCCTGTACGTATTAGGGAAGAAAGAGCAAACTTCAACATTGAGAATTTGAAGACTCTTCTTGCTAAGTATTATCTCGCATATCCATCAGTGAGGTTTGTCATTGATGCACCGCCTTTCCTTACAACTACAAGGCCTCCTCTCTCCAATTTATCACAAGCTGTTTCGTGCGAGTTTGGTTCTCAAGTCGTACATTGCATGGTTGAAAGATCTGCTGAATGCTTTTTCAAAGATATTCGTATCAGGATGACAGGATTAGTGCCAGGTATCAAATCTGATTGGAAGCATTCATCAACTTCAAGGCTACAAATTCGCCAATATCTATTTGTTAATGGGCGTCCTGTGAAGAACTCGACAATTGAAAAAGCTGTTAATGAGAAGTTCTGGGTTATATTTGGTTCTGTTCCCAAGCGCTTCCCCAGATTTGTGATTTGCATTGATTTCTTCAGAGAAACACAATTAAGTAGCTCTTTAATAGATGTTAATACTGATGTAGCCAAATCCGCTGTGATCTTTGGGGATAATCAGACAATTATCAGACTTCTAGACAGATTCCTTGAGCAAGAACCATCAGTGAATAAGTATCATCCCATTAATGAATGGCCTTCAACTGAAGCCCCATTGATAAATGAAGTGAGTACACAAGATATAAGAATGTATGGCTCTTATACATGGAATGAAATTGGAAAATTCGATGATTATACCATGTTTCATGTGTTTAATAAAACTGAGAAGAGCATTATGGCAGTCTCAATGCCCAACTTGTTCGAAGCAATAGGTGTGTCCTCGGCGGAAATAAGCCGAACCCCAAATAGCGAATTGATCAAGCTATACTGGGATCAAATAATGGACCTCCAAGGCTCTGGCTCAAAGAGAGTCTCCCACATACTAAAACTCTAGCTTAAAAAAATGAAACTGAAGAACCTGGAGCGACTTTTAGAGGGATTTGAGGGGCCACCAGAGCCTAAAATCGAGTTGGAACAGTATCCTACTCCTCCCAGACTTGCTGCTGAAGTTATTTTTAATGCTGCTACTCATTATGGCGATATTGAAGGGAAAGCTGTTGCAGATTTAGGATGTGGATGTGGAATTCTTTCTATTGCGTGCTTAGCAATGGGTGCCACAGAAGTTAAGTCGTATGATATTGATCCTGTTTCAATAGAAGCCGCAAAAAGAAATTTATCATTATTGGAATTTGAGGAAGAGCCTCCTATTTCCTTTACTGAGTGCGATGTGCACTCAATACAAGATGTCAGTGTTGATAATGTTGTTATGAATCCTCCCTTTGGTACAAGAAACAAAGGAGAAGATGTTAGATTTCTTGAACTTGCAGCGAGAATCAGCAAAGGTGCTATCTATTCTTTCCATAAAACATCAACAAGAAATCACATTTTAAATATAGCCGCACCAAAGCTTGGATTAAAAGGGGAGGTATTAATGTCTGTTCCCTTCGACTTGAAGAAGCTATATAAGTTCCACAAACAGGATGTTAAAGCTGTCGAAGTGGACATATATAGGTTTGAACCAATTAGAAAGTAAATCAGAATCCTAAATTTTGGGACAGCATCCTTTGCTTTTTTTCGATTGTCATATAATAGGGTATTTGCATTGTTTGAGATTCGGGGAAAACATCTATACTCTCATCAATTAATGGTGGTGGCTCAAACTTTGGTGCATGATCTGCCCAGTTACCAGAAAATGCGTCTTTATACACTGTATAACTGGACAATGAATCCAAAGGTGGCGGTGAACAGCATGGAGACCCTTCATATGATGGCCAGATTGTAATGCAGTGCCATGTTTGCATATCATTCACAACTTTTTCGGGATTAACATGAACAGTCCTTATCACTTTGAACAACTTTTCTATGTTTTCTTCTAAATATAGCCATTTTTTGCAGAAAGCCTTCGTGTTTTGCTCTTCAAACCCATCAAATAATGAATTGCATGCGCATAATACTGTTGCTGCAGCAAAAAACAGAGGGTTTTCATCATAATACTCCTTGCGACAATGCAACTCTTTCAGGATGCTTTTAGACAACTCTAACAAGTTCTCTGTGAGAGCTGCACGCTTTTGATCATCTGATTCAAGATGCCAGTCTAAAACCTGATTTATATGATCCAACACAACACACTCTGGGAGAATATATGAGAAATCGAACTTGAGCTCATTAATCAGCTCTATTTCATCGTTGAGCATTTCTTTATATATCATTGAGTGATCTTCGACTAGTCTCACTGGGGGATGGGATGGAAATAAACAAAAATCCTTCTTTTTTGACACACTTATTGAGCTTTTAATGATATTATATGAGGATTTTTCGATTGTATTAAGTATTTTTCCGGATAAATACAAAGATGAAATTGCCCTAATTATCAAATTTCTTGGCTGATCGATGTTTTCGGAAGCTTTTCTAAAAAAATAAATGGAAACGGGCCTAATCATATGATTTTCATATTGTAGTTCGTCACACAGGCTGAATATGAAAGAAGATATACAAGAAAAAATAGAATCATTCATGAAAAAAGGATAGAATAACATTTATCATCTTCTCTTCCTCACATTTGAGCGAGGAGATGCAATGGTTACACCTAGATCTGCATCAACATCAAGCTCTTCAATAGGTTGCTGGAGAATTTCTATGGTATTGTAGTATTGCAAGCCCTGCTGGCCTTCAATGGGGTTGATTTTGATTACAATGACAGATATGTTATCATTGCTGCTCAATGCAAATGCAAAATTTCTTAAAGTTGTTGCAGCATCCTGCGCTGATTGCGATTCTCTAACTACCTTAGCAGCAAATTCATCATCAATAACATCCCAGACTCCATCACATGCGATTATTATTGAATCATCTTCATCTGTCAATGTGAATGAACTTACATCAGGTTTCACAAATAATCCTTCTCCACACCAAAAATCACCAAGTGAGCGAGCAACCGCGAGTTTCCTATTGATTCTGCCTTCAGCATTCACTGTTAACCCTGCTCCGCGCAATCGTTCATACTCTAATCTATTTGTTGGTTTAGAATCTTGTGTCAACCTTTCAACACTGTATTTGGTGACTCTAACGATCCTTGAGTCACCAACACCTACAGAATAGCAAGTATTCTCTTTGACTAATAGAGCAACTGCTGTACAGCCATCTGTTACATTAAGTGATCTAAGTCGATTATTAACCACTTCAAAAGAATCGGAAAATAATGTTGGAACAGAATGATGTTCAACAGAAACAACTTTGGATAATTCTTTTTGCAAGCATAATGCAGATAGTGTTGCGGATTTTTCACCATGGTGGCCATCAAAAAGGGCATATAGAGAATGGTTTTCATCATATTGATGAAAAGTAACAGCATCCTCCATCGTTGGTCTGGTTCCCATTGTACCAGAATATCCAACACCAAAACTCTGAATTGCAGAAATGGAAGAATCATTAAAAAAATGAAATGGTAATGGTGGTAATTCGGATGTAAATCCGATAGGATTATTGATGATCTCGAAAGACATTAAAGATGGTAACTGCATTATTTGTTCAAGTAAACTTGGCACCGGTGTTGTAAGGAAATTTGAGTTTAATGAAATGAACTTGGAACTTGGAACTAAAGATGGATTAAATTCGGTTATTGCATTGCAATCAAGACTAAGGGAAAATATACTTGGGATTGATAAATTAAACGATGTAAGCTTATTATATGATAAATCAAATAACAATAGACTTAATGGGAGTTGAAAATCATTTGGTATGCAACTAATAAGGTTATGCGAAAAAATGAGATACTTAAGAGATGTAAATTGATGCAAAAACAAAGGGAGTTCTGTGAAGTGATTATTTGATAAATCTAATGTCTGAAGGAAAAAAAATGAACCAAAGCTAGATGGTATCGAAGATAATCTATTTCCAGATGCATAGAGCATTTTAAGCTGAGAAAAAGAAAACAAGCATCTGGGAAATACAATAAATTGATTTCCAGATATGTTAACCTCAATAACTTTACGACATTGACTCAGGCTCCTGGGCAGTGTTTTCAATTGGTTAAAGGCAACATTAATCTCGGTTAAATACTGAGAACTTGATAATGTATCTGGTAACTCAACAATACAATTAAATGAAGTATTAAATATCCTTAGATTTGAGAAGCTAAATGATGGCAATGTTACAAGAGAATTATGAGATATATTAAGTATTTCCAAATACTTCAGATTGTTCATTGATACAGGCAGTGAACCAATCAGATTGTTATTCAATAAAAGTTGAGTCATTGGGATTTTTTCTGGAAAAGAATCGGATATTGAGCTTATAAGGTTGTTACTCAAATTTAAACATGATATGTTTGTCATTGATGACACAAATTGGTCTCCAAGATTTTCAATTTCATTATATGACAAATCTAAATTAGAAATATTTTTTGGTAATACAATATTCAATTCTCCTTTAATTTGGCAGTGAGAGAGTGTTAATGCACGAATCTCAATGCTATCAAGAATCTTAACTGGAAAAGACCGAAAAAGATTGTGATTTAAATTAACAGACATGGCCTTAATAGGTTCCGAGGCATTCCATTCTTTTATATAATTAAAAAATATATTCATATTCCTAAGACTTTGTGGAAAAGAAACCATTTCAAAAGACTCCATTTTGTTCCCAAAAAGAGAAATATCTTTCAATTGTATTAGCTGAGCAAAGTAATGGGGAATTGAAGTTAAATAATTTCCATCAAGACTTATATTCTTGATGGTGTCTTTCCATACTGGTAAAACCGAAGGAAGTTCGTGAAAACAGCAGTGTGTAATCCTAATTGTCTCAAGATTTGGAATTGGGCACTCCCAAATGGATTCTGCATTGATTCCTGGATTATGTGACAAATCTAAAAGCGACAGCGTTGCTGGAAGCATATAGTTAAAAGCTAATACTCGATTAGAATGCAAATAAAGTGTCTGAAGATTGGGAAAACTAGTGAAAAAACTCTTTGGAAACTGACATAGAAAATTATCAGAAATATCCAATGATGTAATGTTAAAATACTTTTCAAGTCCATCTGGAACAGATTTTAATCTGCATGCGGAAATTTTAATCCGCAAAATCCGAGATACTCCTTCGGGACAATTTGGAACGGTTTGGACTCGTTTAGCATTTATATCAAATGATGTAGTATCTGATGCCAAAAAATAACTATCCTCAACAGGCTCCAAGAATTCCGAGTCTTCTGAGTACCTATTGCATAACATGAGAGAGTGTGCAATTACAGTTTTAGGGGAAATTTTCCCCCAAATTACATCATTGAAAGTGGTGTTTTTTGTGAGAATATATTTCCGTTAGTATGTGGTACGTTGATGTGTATATTATCTGAAATTTGGAATGTTCTAAAAAACAAAGTGGGATATTGGATTTTGTTTGCTTTGAATCTAAACTTTTCTTAAAGGTAATGAGTACTCAAAAAAGAACAATGAGTAAATTGATGGAGAAGAACCATTTGAAGTCATTTCATGAATGTTCTGCATTCTAAACACCTAGTTTATTATTAATTGGCGTTTAATATAAAGCAGTTTGAAACTTACTCAGGTTTGGTCAATATGTTTTTGGTAAAACACCAAACAATACCCATTTGAAGAAGGGATACAATAAGTATGTTCGGTTTGATTACTCTGTTTGTATTGAAAGACTTGCAGATGTAAAAACTTCATCATATATATCCTGAGGTAATGGTTTCTGAGAATTTAGTTGCACAGCACCATCTGCCATAAGGGCTGTCCATCGAACTAGAGACCCAAGAGATTTCCCATGAATAATTGTTTGTTCGAAAAGAGGTCCAAAGAACAATTCTGAGTTTTTCTTGTGAACAACGACCCGATAGAGTCCTGATGACAATGGATAAATTACAATATGTGCATCATTAAACTGAGAACTTATTGTAAATGGGTCATAGTCAATGAAATGTTCGCTCCAAACAATATGAACTGGATCGTTACCAATGTGCCTTTTCTTCTTCAATTGTTGATCATCAGTTTGATCAGTTGGCATCATGGGAGCAACATGATACATAACTTCATTACGATTTGTGGAAAAGTATAATGAATATTTTCCATTGGTCAAACGGAGTTTGTCAAGTAACCCTATATACCCTTCATGGCATTCAAGATCAACAAATTCGCCTATGCTTGTCAGAAACTCTTTAAATGAAAGGGAAACATTGTCCCATCCATTTGATAATATGCTTTTCTGGTCAACTTGTCCTTCTGCAACATATACTAATCCAATTTTTGATGTATCGTGGGGATTTGTGGAAAAAATTGAGTTCATATACCTTGTGTTTTTTGAATTGGACTTTTCGATAATAAAATCGGTATCGATAAAATCATAGAGCAATGAAAAGAAAAGGGCCATTGGAGCTGGCATAAATCTCTCGTTAAACAGGGTTGTATCCATTGGTAATGATGGAATACTACACTTGGCATCATTATTGAATCTTAACTTTTTGGGAGGTCTTGTTCCATTATTAGGAAGACTGAATTCAAAATCAGATGATTTAAACATTTGAATCCCTTTGGCATTCTCGAATTCTTCTTTAAACGAATCTGCAATGGTAATAACTTTTTCTTCAAAATGAGACTCTTCAAAAACGCCAGAATAATCAAATCTTTCTCTGGTTTTTGGTCTTCCATCGGTGCTTATTGCAGAGATCTGATACGTGTGTGAGCCAATCAGTCTCTTTGTCATCAATAAAAGTGATTCTCCGTCCTTTTTAAGTGCTTGAGCAAATTTATTTCTTTGCAAAATGTAACAATCCATATTGTTAGGGATAATGGACTCGGAATTAAATGAAACTGTTGATGAATATAAGTATTCCAGAGCATTTAAAAGAGCATTAAACTTTGTTTTTGGAAGTGATTTGGCTTTTCGGATATAATATAGTTCAAATTCCGATAAATATCTATGATGATACATCACAATATCAACTAACAGATTAATTGCAAATGTATATTTGGGTAAACCAAGTTGGTCTATTTGTATTAAACTAATTATGGAATTGACAATCATATCACTTAAACCTTCAATATTGCCAATGAACTGTGGGATAATCTTAAGTATTGATAGATGATGGAGTCCTAGGACATTTAATTGATCCAAAAAGGGCTTAAAAAGGTTTGGAATAGCTTCCTTGATTGATAAGAGGTTGGATTCAATTGAAGAAATTAGAACAAAAATTGGGAAACGGATAATATTTGGATCTTGAATAACATTAATACTATTGAAACAATCTAATGTGGCACTAAGAGTTTCTTTTAGTAACTCTTCACAATTATATGTGAGATCGTGGGAATTGATTTTGCTAATTATTTCCCCTAATAAAGACTTATTCTCAATATCTGACCCGCTTTCATACCATAATTCAAGGTTTTGATATATATCAGATGGTACTACTATGGAATTTTGATTAGTGCATATGGATATCATTGATGAAATTGTACTTATAAAACTCATAATCATTGATCTCGAATACTTCAAACAATAAATGATAAATGGAACTAAAACAAAAGAATGTGGAGCTAGTGATACTAAACATAAAGATGCTGCATTTAAACCAATTTGGATACTTTCTTTGTTTTTTAGCATTAAAAAATGTATTATTGTCATTTCAAATTGAGTTTTGACGTTTTCGCTTGCAATTGTTTTCATTGAAGAATGAGAAAAAATATCTAAACATGTAGAAAAAATACTCCTATGGAATTGTGAATCATTTAAATCGCTGATAATCTCCAGAAATAGAGGTAAAAACTCATCACATATAAAACTATATTTCATCTTGATTTGAATAGGAATTGACTTTTGGATATAGAGTAATGTATCAACAAAACTGCGATAAACACAAAAATTATCATTCAGATTAAATAAATCAAATATATTACGTACAAATAGAAGGGAGGATGTTTTATCCCATCCAATACAAGAAATATGAAAAAACAAATTCTGTTTCTCTGGTGGCTGCTGCCTATAGACTTCCCTTTCAAAAATAACAGGGTTCGTAAATATCTCTGAACATCTCTTCAAGAAAATGTTTGATCCTTCTTGAATAGAATATGATGAATAAAATGGCGCCAATTGATCTTGAGAAAACCCGAAAAACAAGGGAGAAAACGAAACGGCTAATTGGGATAGTAATTCTGTGCAAATGGTCTCAAGTGTGTTCTCACCTTGAATTAGAGAAAATGCGAAATCCCAAAATGGTGGCGCTTCCATTTTAATATCAAACAAAAACGTTAATAGCATACTAATGGTTAAAATAGGAGCAGTTCCTACTAATGATTCATGCATTGTAGTGGCAATAATCATCAAAGATTCCTGAGAGATTTTATTGTTATTTAATACTATCCATAATGCTCTGAGCCTTAATAAACAATCAACTATTCCTATTTCGTCTAGCAAGTGAACCCTAATTTCATAAAGCCAAATTTCCATCCAGTAACCAAAGTACATTAAATGAAGTTCTGGGTGATTAAGCTCGGGAGAAATCAGAGAAAAACAAATTGTCCTAAGCATTTGGGCAACATCCTTCGAGAAATATGCTTCTGTTGTTGAAAGGGAATCAATTCCTGTTGAAAAAAATACTAGATCAGATGGAAACATACTTTTCATGTAATTAAATATGTGAACATGGTATTTTTCCTTTTTCTTGATATTTGTAGAAACAATATATGCAGACATTGAGAGAGCATGATTTGACCCAGTAAATACCGGGAAATCTGGAGAAAAATCGATGCATTTCATTAAATATTTAAATATTAATTGTGATATCTTATCGATATTAATCTTTCCGCAATCATGTACAAAGTGATTTGGCCTAAATGGAGATGATATAAAATAACTAATAACAGACATTAGGAGAAAATGATAAATATGTACCTGCCTTTGCATACTTATTGAGCTTATTTTACTTTTAAGTCCATTAATAAGTTGCTCAACGTAGTTAACAGGAAGTAATTCGCCATATTTAGCAGAATCGTTTGGGGTATACATCATAAAAGGATCAATTACATTCTCCCAATCGACTATAAAATCAACTGAAAACGCAAAAAAAATAGATCGTATAATAATGCCCCAACACTCATCAGCATATCGTGATAATACGTTTTTTGATCCAAAAGATACTAATAACTTTAAAAACGATTTCATTTGATCGTGTGTTATATTCGAAAAGAAGGGTTTTGCAATCAATTTCTTGATATGCCGCAAATACGCAAATCCATCATCATCACTGCCATTATTACTCACTATCCATCTCTCAAAATTACTACAAAAACTTTCAAACTTGTAAAGAATCAATTCGTTATCGCCAGATGCCAGAACCTGAGAGAGGGTTAAATAGGAATTCTTCAATAATTCTATTACAGACATCAATTATGATATCAATTTGATTTACATCAACGATAAAAATTAACCCAAAATTCTTCGTTATATAATGATTTCTTCATCAGACTTTCCAGACGATCATCTCACGTCTCTTTCTTACTTCAATGATCCTAATCCATTTGATATTCCATCTGATATGGAATTACTGGAAAGGAGGGATGCTGAAGTAAAAAAGCATAAGGAAAATCAAAAAGTTTTGTCGAAACAATCATTAGTACAGAGGAATTCCACAATAAAAAGTCCTATATATAGTGCGGGGAAATCGCTATCGAAAAAGAACAGGAAATCAACTGCTTCAATCCTTGAAAATAATACTACAATTTTTGGTGAAAACCAAAGAAGGCAACAAATGAATGAATTCATCGAGCAAAAAAGGGAAATATTTTTAGTTCAGCTGCTTATTGATCGAAAGGTGAAAGAAATTGAGAGAATCAGTCAAACAAGGAAAACTGAAAAGAAGAATCTTGCTGATGAAGTTGCAAAAATCTCTGAAACATCAAATCAATACAAAATGACAAGAAATCAGATTGATAGCGAATTGCAGAGAGGGAAAACAGCAATGGATGAAGCAATCAAACACAGAACTGAATTAGCAAAAGAACTGAAGCAGAAAAGGGCCCTTGTTTCTTCTATCAGTAGTGAAATTGTGAAAAACGAGGAATTACTCGATTCTTTCAAATCATATGAAGACTTCTTGAAAAAGATATCTCCAAATGAAACAACGCCAAAAGATTACTTTCAAAGGCCAGCTCAGCTTCTATATGAACTTGAAAAAATTGAAAAAGAGAATCTATTTTTGATCAGAAGGTGCCACGAACTAGCTGAGTCACAAGAAACTGGATTAACAAGAGTATCTTTAGAACTAGAAAGAACAAAGAATGAAAAAGATAGGATTTCAAACGCAATGAATGGATTGGAAAAGATTAAGAAAGTTGATTTATCAGGTCACAAAATGAAGGATTCTGGGTGGGTTGATGATGATCTCAAAATTATAACCAACCATGTGAAAAAGACATATATGACATGTTTTAGAGTGAGTGCTGATATTAATGCCCTAACAATGCTAGAAAGAATAGAGAATAGCTTAGAAAATCTTTACTCTCAATGCTCTCAAATTGATAATGAACATTTATCTAAACACTTGATGAAACAAGAAATGTCAAGAAGGGATGTTATGAAAAAACAAAAACAAGCAAAAGATGAGGAAGAACAAAGGAAAAAGCTTGAGCAGGCAATTGAGAGAGCAAATAAACCAATTAAGAGAAAAATGGGAAGACCAGTTCATGAAAGATATTTACCAATCAAATCAAGACGCCCATATGACGAACAAAGAAAAGAATTTGAGGAGAAAGCACAAGATGAGTTTTTGTTTGGAGAAATTACTGATTAGAACCGAGCGCTACTTGATGAGTCTTGTAAAATGAAGGTATGAGGGCTAACCAAATATGTAAAGCATTCACCTTTTCCTTTGAGGTTAACAGTTCCTCTCTTTTCAATAAAGAAATCTTGTTGGGCGATTAGATCATATGTTGTTTGAGATATTTGAATTCTTCCTGCAATACCAGTTGTTTGAAGCCTTGCTGCGACGTTGATTGGATCACCAATTATATCAAACACGGGTTTTTCTTCTCCTAAAACGCCTGCAATAATTGGTCCTCCTGTATTGACACCAATTCGAACAGTGTAATTTGTGTTGTTCACATGATTGAGATCTTCAATCTCTTGCAATATATCTAGCCCAAATCGAATGATCTCATTTGCATGAGATGTTGGATTTGAATCAGGATTGAATATTCCAGCAGCACACATATAAGTATCACCAATAAGTTTGATCCTGGTTATCAATGGGTATTTTTCGATTAGTTTCTCATAAGACCCAAATACCTGCGAAAGATTGTCTAATATATTTTGTGGTGACAGGTTGCTGCACAAATCACTGAACTTGGCAATATCAACAAACATAATTGATGCTGAAGGTACAGTAAATGATATATTCTTCTCTCCCTGATTCATACGAAGAACAATACTCTTTGGTAATATTTGGAATACTAAATCATCAGTTTTCTTCTTTGATGATTCAATTTCGATTTGCTTTTTTATGATTTCAGATTCATCTTCAAAAAATATTATAAAACTCTCAATTTCCCCATTATTCTCATCGAACATTGCTTGTATCATAATATTGATTGGAATAATATTATCATTTGAATCGTTGCACTCCACATGACCTTCAAAAATTTGGCTTATTTGCTTCAATGACATCAATTGCAGTTTTCTTTCAATTTCATTTCGGCACTGATTTGTAAGAATGGAAATAAAGGATTGGCCCAATAGTTGTTCAGGACCATAATTGAGAATTTGGGTAACTGCATTATTGATGAACTCAATAATCCCATTTTTGTTAGCAATGATTGTTCCATAATGAGATTGAGATACTATTGTACTAAATACAGAAGTGTCATTATTAACATTAGAGTTTTTTTGGCCAATTAAAAAACCAATGATTTTGGAATTACCAATCAGTTCTGATGGAGGAATTCTTCTGAGTAAAATTAATGATGTCTCAAGAGCATTATCAAGTTGAGCATTAAATAATTTCATCATTATAAATGATAGAACAATAATTATGAAAGCAAGAATTGAAGATGCATTAATCAAAAACAAGAACTGTTCTGAATTATCATTCATTAAAGTCTTGAATTGAGTCTCAACCCTATATAGAAGTGGAATGAAATGATCCATTACACAATGTAATATGTTCCCTGTAATTTGATTATTGATAGTTCCATCAAAAGTTGATATAGAAGATATTACTTCTGTTACCATATCCATCACAATCGAATGCAATTGGTTAATTGAAGAACACCGATAGACCTCATGAGAGCTATCAAAAGTATACGAAGGAATGCATACTTCTTTAATTAATAAGCCATCAATATCAGGATCTTGTCCAATCAAAGCTGGGTAACTATTATTCCCTAAAAGAAGAACTGATTTCATTGTTTCTAATTCATTAATTGTTTCTTCAACAATTCTATAAGGAACAGTTTTGTTCATTATAGTGGTGGTATTAACATCTGATTTTTGGAAAAACACTGTTTCAAATGTAGAAATTATACAATCAATAAGGATTGGGGATCTGACATCAGATATCAAGCTCCAATAAACTCTATTAGTAAAGAAAGCATTCTTATTAAAGACTCCGTTGAGAATCAAAAAGAGTAACCCAGATATTAAAGCAGATGAAATTACTATGAAAATGATATAAGAAATGTATGAATCGGTTTCTTGGAATGCTGATATACTTGTTAAACATGATTGATCTTCACTATGATCCTGATTACTTATCATGATCTGTTGTGTTGCTTGAGTTCGTTGGTTTGGAGTTAAACTTTTTATTATCACCAAGTATTCTTTAATGTGCTCTGCTGATTTAATTGATACGGTAAGCAAAACGGTGGCTGTTAGAATGAAATATGTTATAGGGATAGCATATCTTAATTGATTTAGTAAACTCTTTTGATTATTGAATTGATTAATTTGATAATAAGATATACTATACCTTAATTTTTCGTAAGCAGACCTTACATATGGTTGAGTACCAATAACAGAGCAAAATGGACTATTATTGGTCCACATGTCACTAAATTTTTTATAACCAGTAACTCTCTGTTTATTCATATAATTAAACACTGACATGCTTTGAATATCCATAATTTCAATTCCCATCCATTTTCCTTTAAGACAGAATAATACATCAGCTCCATCTTGAAGCAAAATATCAGTCATTGAATATATATCCACATTATTTTTTGATAGAGATGTCAAAGACCTTAATAAACTTGTCATATTCTCCATTGAAAACCCATTATACAGTAGAATTGCTTCTTGATATGATAAACCAGATAGATATAAATTGTTATGTGTATCTCTTATTGAGTAATTTTTCTCAAATCCTTCAATATCTGCCCTTTTTGGTGTAGTACTATTGCCCCAAAATAACAAACTTAGTAATGTCGAAACAGAATATGATAAATGGGCATTGTTTATAAAAGACTCTCTTTGCAAATACTCAAATCTGTCATCAAAAAATGAATGAAATATATAATATAAAACTAATATTGCAACAAGTGATATAATCATAACAATAAGACTTATACAACCAAGACTTTTTGATTTCATTGATGATAGATTTGATGTCGATCTTTGTAGCTGTAATCTTGAACTAAATCGATTAATTATTGTCTTTCCGATTTCTTCTTCAGCTTTAGCATCAATCAAGGTTGATGAACTTTGAACATTGTTCTCAGACCTGCTCTGAGAACCATTTTTATGAGACTTCTTAATAGCATTTCCCCTAATATCAACAATTCGATTCTTAATATAATTCGGATATAGTGAGATCATCGATTTAAAGCAACGATCAATACTAAGTACAGATCCTGATTCAATTTTTATTGCCCTATATCTAACTGATATGGCTTTTTCAAAATCTGTGCAACATTCTATTAAAAAACGACAATACTCATCATAATGAACTGGGCTATTAGAAAAATCATTTAGGATTTCATTCCATAATGAGTCAACTTTAGAAATTTCTTTATATAGGCGAGCCAGATCGAATACAGATGATCTATCGACCATAAAAAACTGTTTCATTTCATTTTCACATTGACGGCTGATTTGTTTCATCCGAAAGAGTCGCTCGGAATTAATACTAGTGGATGATTGCCTCAAAATCCTGGTTTTTTTAGCCTGATACAAAAAGAATTTTTCATTTATAGAAATATCTCTCCTCTTATTAATTTGAGATATTAAATATGATGTTTGTCGATGAAGATATGGCAATGAATTTAATGCTTTCGCCAAACATACCAATGTATGAGTTGAAGTACTCTTGCTACATAAGAATTTGATCAATGATGGATCAAGAAGCCACTCACATCCATTTGCTAATCCATAGTGGATATAGCACTGAATTGTATTTGAACTAAATCCAAAAGTGTTTTCATATTGTTCATCTACATTAGAGTTAATATTATTAGATTCTTTGTTAATATGAGACAATGAAGTCATTTCAATAATTTGAGAAATAATTTTAAAATAGCGGTTTCTTATATAGAATATACCAAAAAAAAGAGTAATTATGTAGGTTGAAATACTAGCAATAAATGGGATTGTGAAAAACAATGAAAACATTCTTGAGATATCAGAAACCAAAGAAATAATCAGTGAACATAAAAAAACCAAATTTATGAACTTTGAAATTAATGGGAAAAACCTTTGTGAGCTATAAATGTAAAGAAGAAAAACAATATGAATAATTACTAAACATAAATCAGCTTTTATGTCAAAAGCCCCGAAACAACCATCTAAAAACCTGAACACTGGATTAATAACTACAAAAATTTCGAATTTTGATGGGTAAAAAGCCTCAAGAACTCCAGAAGAGAAATAGCATGAACAGCACAAAAGTCTATAGGAAATTATGTAAAAAACTGATAGGTATATGTATACAAGAATACCACAAATGAAAAGAGCCACATACAGTCCATTTCCATCATTATTCAACAAATGCTTTAGAAAAAATGATGATGCAGATGACAATACATTGAAAGCAATGAAAGGTAATACCAAATGAATCAAAAACATAAGCTTAACAACCAAAATTGAAAACCTTCTATTCTTTCGATAGTATATAAACTGTTGGATTAAAAAACATATAGATAGAAATGAAATAAACAATGAAAAAACAATAATTAATGAATTCGTTTGAAAGTTGGTATTACCACTAGATCCAATTGTTAATATCTCAATTTTTTTAACTATCTCGGAAAAATACCCTTCAAATTTATTCCTGTACATCCACATTGACACAATTAATGTCTGTAAAGTAAACATTAAAAAAACAGGGATTTGAATCATATTTGTAATCCTTGAACTCAAGCTAAAAGAATCAATCATTGGGAATAAGACATCGTTTTGTACTAAATCATCGGTTTCATCAGCTAAGCCCATGGTGTGTGATTCGCTATTGCTTTTAGACATCAAAGATACTTCCATTCTACAATAAAAATGAACAAATTCTTTATTTTCTGATAAAAAAATTGGAGGGAATAACCCCTCAAAAAACATTATGTTTATGGTGTGATAAGATATGTTAGGATGCGGCCCGATTTTGTTTCAATTTCTCCCCTTTCTTTGATTTTGAATCTGTCTCCATATACCAATTCATATACAGAACGTGTTATATGAATGGACATTGGAATTCCATGATGCTCCATTTGCTGGGCCATACTGATTGGAGGCCCAAAGATCTCAAATGTTGGCTTTCCAAGACCTAACACTCCAGCAACAATTGGGCCCGATGTATGAATGCCAACCCTTATTTGAAGGTTTGTGTTATTGGAATTATTAAAATCTTTCAGATTCTGAATAACATCAAGGCCAAACATAATCGATTCTTTAGCATGCTCAATGGGTTGGTTTACCTCAGAAAACACTCCACCTGCAGCCATATAACAATCACCAATATATTTTATCTTACACAGTGTCCGATATTTTGATAGTATTGTATCAAATGCCAAGTATAATGCATTTAATGTATTCATGACAAAAGATGGTTGAACTGAGCTACACCAAGGTGTGAAACTTACAATGTCTATAAAAATAATCGAAGCAGACTGAACAGAAAAACTAATATTCTTTTCGCCGCTTTGAACCCTGCTCACTAGTGATTTGGGGATGATTGATGATAGGATTTTTGAACTTCTTTCAGTCTCATCCTTAATCAATAAACTATATCTTGCTGCTTGTGTTACATCACGAATCAAAAATATAATATTGCCTCCAACGGAGATAGCCTTAAATAATAACTCACTTTCACTTCCCTCCTTTTGGTAAAGAATCCTAATTTGGCGATTCTCCTTTTGAGAAGACAAAAGTTCATCAGTAAAACCAATAAAACATGGCCTCTTGAAAACATCAGTGTGCCTATTCCCAATTAATTCGATGTCTGCAAAGATTCTTCTTGATGTTTTGTTAAGATAATCAATATTTCCATCTTGATTACAAATTATAATGGCATTTGGCATTCCTTCGACAAGAGATTCAAAAAATTGCTTATCCTTAACAATTGTACTGGTCTGATTCAGACCCATTATGCCTGAGAGAACATTTGAAATCAATGGAATTTGGAGAATTGTGGATGGTTGACAATGTCTGAGAAGTAATAAAACCGATCTCATGTGGATTTCAATCTTCTCTAGAACAAAAAGACAAAGAATCTCAATTATCATTGACATTGAAAGGATAAGTGCAAGAAAAAGATATGAATCACTCTTCAATAAACTAAATGTACTTTCAAGAAGTGGTATAATTGAATTGAACATTGGATAAAAATACAAATCAAACAAAGGATACATTAATGTTTTCCATAGTGTAATGATTCTTTCATCATCACGATCGATTGGTAATTGCATGTTTTCTTCCTTCATTACCTGGTTGACAATTGCGGGCCCGTATAACATAAACAATACATCGGCTTCATAACATCTTGCCAGTACAGAGAGTTCAGTTGCATTTAATTGTAGAATATTCCCGCATTTTGATACCGAATTGGCTGAAGTTAACGCTTCGGCGAATCCACTAAATGGCTTAATTAAACCCCCTTTGCTTCCAAATCTAGCATTGTTAATATATTCTTTAGATTTTTCAAATCTTGATCGGATAAAATATGTCATTTCATTCCTAGACATGGTTTTAACAGAATGAGCAGTATATGATGCCGCTAAATTTGATAAAAAACTGATGCTTCCTAAAATCAATGAATATGAAGCGGATATAAAGTCTATATGAGGTGCGGTATTCAACAATAATTCACTCTCGTTGACTCCCAAATTATAGAACTCATATAGAGATATGATATTAAAGAATGCAATTAGAATTGCCATTGAAATAAAGGGGAGAGAATCTGATGATATTGTACTCGAACTACCAATACTAATGATTTTGAGTAGGTTTTCTTCTTGTCTGGTTGTTTCAGAGTTTTGGGAATAGGATATATCAGATTCATTTTGTTTTGCTCTGATTTTTTGAGAAATTATTGATACTTCACGCTTAGGCAAGGATGTGAGACATTGATAAACGATATTTTTATTGTGAGAAATTGACTTGATCTCATATAATAATGATAGGGCATATATTATCACCGTGAAAGTCATTAAAATGATAACCCATTTTTTAAACAAATTCTGATAATTCAAATCTGTGGAAATCAAATACTCATTGAATATTTCAAGAACACTCATAATTCCATCTCCAATTGCTTGAAGATTCTTCAAAGGGTTATAGGCTGATGCTGTATCAAGAGTGTCAAATGTTATGGAGTTATTTGATAATAACTTTTGAGATTGGAGTACTATATCAATTAATGAATTCTGAATGGTTAAACTAGTGGAAACTGTTGTGTTCTGATTAATCAAATTGGAATAATTAACAATGGGACTAAACAAATATGATTTGATTCTGTTAACTTTATCGTTGGTATTCTTGAAATTCTTGATTTCATTTATCTTCTGAAGTTCCCTTGAAAGGCTAATTATTAAGTATCGAGTCTGATTTATGAGGTTCCATGTTCCCCCAAGATTAGTTGGTGGTTGCTCATTAGTTATTTTTGGGCTTGGGATAATGTTCAATTGTTCCAAAATAATCCTATTAGAAAATGTAACGACTTGATAAACATACTGTCTGGTTAGGGCAAGTTGCGAAATATATGGTAAAGGTGATATCAGATCTTCCGAAAAATACTCAGAGAAATATATTAATGATCCAAACATGCCGATAATCATGAACAACATTTGGGATATTACAATGATTCTGGATATCTTAATTCCTGGGAAAGGTAATTCTTCAATTCTTTCTTGAATCAAAGATAAATCCTTTGTATCGGTATCAGTTGTATCATTTTTAAGCTCCGAATCAGCATTGAAAACAGTTGATGACTCATTCTTTTTAATCCCTAAGCTATTTGTTTGGTTCAAAGATACTGGAAGTGCGTGGAAAAGAGATAATCCAAGATCTCTCGCAAAATCAGGCGATACATAACTCCCTTGGTGTAATTTCTTAGATTTCTCATTCATTTCATTCGCCTTATTATGTTCACCCTTAACTTCCGATAAAAACCTGGTAAACAATCTAGTTACAAATCTATTATTTGGATATTGGTTACATAATGCAACAAATTCTGCTTCGTTTTTTTCGAATGAAGAAAAAGCACGTTTTGTTGCATTTTCAACCTCATCGATATTGCCCTGGATTACTACATCCCAAATGTATTGAAGCCTATGTTTGCTTGATATCACTTGATTTGATAATGTATCCAATGATTTCTTTAGTGATGGGCTGAGATTGGTCTCTCTCGATTTTGCAATGGCAAGAATTTGGTATTTAAGTGATCTCATAATTGATCCTTTCATATTTGATGAACTTATTGACTTTAATATCCAAATACAAGTTTGGTTCTGCTCAGGATATATTGCAGAAAACTTGGCAAAAGCAAACCAAATGTCAATACATTCATTCCATTTAGCTACAGCATGCTTGAGGATATCCCAATTCAAACAAACTGGATGAGCGACACGAAATCCAGATAGGATTATGTCTAAGCATTGTTCATGATTTTGAACTATGGAAAACTCTTCACTATTGTCTAGAATTGAATCTAATATAATCAAATTTCTATTTTCCTTGATGAATATTAAGTATGAAAAAGCAAAACTTAAAACGATCCATAAAGAAATTAGCACAAAAACAAAAACCATTGAAGGATTTCGATTAATAATCAAGAATGTGATATTAACAAATAATGCAATAATTGAACAAGCATTTGTTGAATTGAACATAATTATTGTCTGAATTGATACGAAGCCTCCAGATACGAGGGGAGTATAAAAATTGAAACAATAGATAAGGATTGAAATAGATATGATGGCAATTTTGGTGTTCTTGTTTGCAAAAGTTCCAAATGCTATAATAGAAGTCAAAAGAATATTAAACCGGAAGAAAAACACTTGAGGGCGTGATGATACTGATGCAAAAACCCACGGTTTAAAAACTATTGAATGAGAAAAGAAATTGGTATGTATATAGACTAATATCATACATAAAACCAAGTTCAATCCTATCAAAAGCAAGACCATTACATTGAACTGTTTCATGAAAACTTGATATGACAATTCTTCAAACATAATATTAAAAACAGGGAACGTCAAAACTTCATAAAGCGTTGTATAGTAAACAGAGAGAAAAATGGAAACAGTTTTGGAAACCCTGGCTGTCTTTTTAAAAGAGTGAGCTGTAATAAACAATAAACCCAAAACCAAAATATGGAAGCATGAATAGGATAATAGAGCGTAAAAAGCACAACCATGTCTGATTGATGACGGAATTAGGTGAAAAAACACGGATATAAAACTCATTAGGGTTGATGTGCTGTCAGTGGGAGTCCAAATTTCCCTATATGAGACACAAAATGCGGGGCCTATCAATTGAAATAGCCTAATGACTTCAATTATCTGATTAAATATCATCAAACCCGGAGATACTCTTTGCAAATGTGACACTATCCCTAAAATATTTCGGCGAAAAATGCTCAGTGCTGACCTCTTCACAAGGCCTCCATATTTAGTATCAGAATCTGTTTCTAAAGAATAATCAAAGGTGCTGGTACATTCTGGGTTTACTGTCATTATATTTCGTTTTGACGTGACAGGTCAATTAATTGAAAAAAATCTTTTCAAAAAGTGAAATAAACTTTCTTTTCAATCAACTGATGCTAAATTGAAATATTTCGGGTTTTGAATGTGGTAACGATGATTCTTACACACACCAAAGACAATTTTGATTGATTAAGATATAAACATTTGAATTTGATAAAGATTGGATAACGTTGAAAGATTTTATTTGGGATATATTTTAATCTTCTCGGTTATCATGTTTCTCAGGTGTTTTCATATGCAACTTTTGGAGAAAAATTCTGGTTTCCCCTGAATATGAATGAGGTGAGTATTGTTTTTTTGGTCATGGAAATCATTTATGTTGGTACAATAGAGGCAATTATTTGTTTTTGAACAATAATTTTCGAAATAGGGGGCTAAAAAATGCATTTTTGTGTTTCATTTTGATTTATCAGATTTAATGCCTTCAAAAGGCATTAAATCTGTCAATGAACACATACAATAAAACGGAAAATATGTAGTGCTGTGTTGTCCTAATCTCAAATCAACATCCTGATCTCTTAAAAAGCTTCCTCCTTAAAGAAAAATAAAAGACAAGCTCCAAAGGCTTCTGATAACGTATACACCATAGGTTTTGGTAATTCATCTTATCACATTTTCTATTTCAGGATATTCATGAATTTTTAACGTGTTTTCAAACAACCACATTATACCCTTGATTTCGGGACTTCTTATAAATGGCAAATCCATTGAAAAATTTTGGAATTGGATTCAATTTCTTTGTTTTTCCTCAATCTATTAACACTCATTCAATATTTCAATTGAAATTATATAACCTCTGACCACAAGAGCGTTTGAATTGTCTCAATATCTATCAATTTCGAAAAATTCAAACATTTTGCTTTCAACATTCAGAAAAATTCAAAGCAATGCCAATTTTTTTGATGCCATTTTCCTTAAAATCTGCAAGTGTATTTGTTTTTGCTTGCTTCGCATATGGAATTAGTAGTGCTGTTGTTAAGAAAGGCTTAACGCATTTTGGTCCATTTGTCATGATTTTTTATAGAATGTTCTTTGGTTTGATTCCTTCTGTTTTTTCCTTACTTTATTCTGTTTTCTTTGATTTTGAGTTTAGAATGCGTTGGAAAGAGTATATTTTGCTTAAAGGATGGGATTTGTTTCATATTTGTTTCACTGGCTTTTGTTTTCTAGGAATAACTTATCCATGTATAGGTATTGCCTTGATATGGATCCCAAGCCACGCGGAACAAATAATGCATCCAATTGCAGCTATGGTTGGCGCAATTGTTTCTCATTTTGCTTTCCATGATGAAAAATTTCACATTTATAAATTTTTATCAATTGTTATTTCAACAGTAGGATTAGCTATGGTTATTTATCCTACCATGGATCATCCAGGTCCAAGTAGCACTCTATTTCAGATTGTGATGGGTTATTGTCTGGTGTTTTTTGCTGTTTGTGTGTTTGGTGTTACATCAGTGTATATGAAAGCAAAAACTATTAAATTTCATCCAAATGTTGTAACGGTTTATCAAATGATTGTTGCCACAATATTTAATTTCATTGTGACTATTTTTTTTGAAGGACATAATAAACTAATTGAACAAAGCAAATCAGCAAAAATTGATAATTGGATATGGCCAATTATTGTTGGTGTAGTTGGTACTGGACTTTCTCAAACTGCAGCAAATTACCTGGTTGCAAATGTTGGGGCCACTGCTGTTGCATTTACAGGAATTGGACAAGTATCATTTGGGGTTATATCTGGGGTTATTTGGCTAAAAGAATGGGCTGGTTATTCATATATCGAAATCATAATTAGTATGTGTGGTATCAGTATAATCGTTTTTGGTGTCATAATAGGATTCATTGAACCTAAACATCAAGAATATGAGCCCCTTCCATAATGACTTAAATGATGATATGATTTATGTTATTTTATTGATGCCCAAATGATTTTTTCCAATATGATATAATAATTCATAGGAGATATCAATAAAACGAGCTTTTGTCTGTTTTTTCGATTCAAAATTATTAAATTTTTGTTTCCTTATCATATTTTCCCAACATAGGGGCCATTCATCATGAATCCTCAGAAGAATCTGGGGAAAGTATTAGGAATGTCAATCAGGTGACTAAATAATCATTTGGGGGACAGTTCAAAATAAATGTGAGACAAATTTCTCTGAAGATATTTTGGAATTATCTCCCAGTTCACCATAAAAATTCAACAATTTTTTGTTATATTTTCTATTCTTGGAATCCAATAATCATGGGAGAAATATAATCATTTGGTATCTCATATAAAAAATTTTTAATCGTGTTCTTGAGAATTTGAACCCAAAACGATTATTTATACTATTCTGTCCATAAATTTGAAATGAACAGAATTCATTGGATTAGACGATATTTTTCTCATTATTAACCAAAAAGAATGTGTTAAAACCCACATTTGTTTATTTTCTAAAAATTTTTTAGCCAATCCACACACATTTGGTTAAAAAATTTTCCAGAACTGTTCATTGACATCAAATGAATGATAACAATTGTCATCTCCTTCATTAATACTTTCTTATACATTTAGGAAAGAATAAATTATCTCGGCTGGTATTCACAATGTCCTTTTCTTTCATGAATCATTTATCCAAAGTAGATAAACTAGGAGAAGAATTTGGGTTATTCTCACAAGATCTTCCGGAAAAAATGTTAAAAATTCACACTTATAATTAGGTTAATCCCTCATCCAAAATTCAAATTCAGTTTACCTGGGGGATGCAGGTGTTTACATGTGACCAAATAGATAAAAGTGGCATTACCCACAATGCTAGTTCTATTTTTAATTTTTTCATCTTCCTACATTATTGGAATTGATCTCGGCACAACTTTTTCTGTTGTTGCTGTTTATAAAAATGGGGATGTTGAAGTAATCCCTGATGAGACTGGCAAAAAGATTGTTCCTTCTATTGTTTCTTATTATAAAGGCTCTCGTGTTGTAGGGGATTCTGCTGATAGATTATCTACAATTAATCCTGAAGCAACAATTTTTGCTGTTAAAAGGCTTATTGGTAGACGGTATTCTGACGAAGCTGTTCAAGAAGAGATGAAAAGAGTTCCTTTTCACATTGTTGAGAGAGAAGATAGGCCTTTTATCAAAATTAACCTCGAAGATGATGATATTCTTGTATCTCCTGAAGAAATATCCGCACTTGTGCTCTCTAGACTAAAGCACCAAGCAGAGAAATATCTGAACCAAACTGTGTATGAAGCTGTGATTACTGTTCCTGCCTACTTCAACGAAGAACAAAGAAAGGCTACAATGACAGCTGGCCAGATTGCAGGGTTAAAGGTTCAAAGAATTATCTCAGAACCCACCGCTGCCGCTTTAGCATATGGGCTTGACCAAAAAGGGGATAGGTATGTGATTGTATATGATCTTGGTGGTGGTACTTTTGATGTGTCCCTCCTGAGTATGGAGGATGGATATTTCCAAGTTTTAACAACTGGTGGTGATACAAGACTTGGTGGAGAAGATTTTGATGAAAAGTGTGTTCAAGGAATGGTAAGCAGGTTTTTACATAAAAATGGGAAAGATTGTTCAAGAGACAGAGTAGCCTTGGCTAGGTTGAAGAAGGCATGTGAGGCGTCAAAAATCGAGCTATCTTCAAAAGAAGAATCCATAATTAACATTCCTTTGTTTTTTGAAGGAATTGATCTTGTTGAAGTATTCACTAGAGAAGAGTTTATTTCTCAAAACAAAGTTTTGTTTGACAAAACAACAGCATTAATTCAGAGAGTTTTAAATGATGCAAAACTCAACAAATCTCAGGTTGATGATATTGTGATGATTGGGGGAAGCTCTAGAATACCTCATATCAGAAGCATCGTTTCTGGTTTCTTTGATGGTAAAACACTCTGCACAGATATTAATCCAGATGAAGCTGTTGCATTTGGAGCAGCTGTTCAGGCAGCAATAATAAGCAAAGAAACACCCGATCTTGTTGTTGTTGATGTTTATCCACTCACTCTCGGTGTTGAAACCGTTGGCGGACTCATGTCTCCTATTATCCCTCGTAATACCAGAATTCCTGTAAGAAGAAGTAAGATTTATACTACTCATAATGATGATGCTGCAGGTGCAAGGATTGAAATATATGAAGGCGAAAGAGCCTTAACGAGAGATAATAGGGTTCTTGGCGTTTTTGAATTACATAGATTACCCAGAGCCCCAAGAGGATCACTACAAATAGAAGTTACTTTTGAAATAGATTCGAATGCAATCCTAACAGTAACAGCTCAAGAACTCACAACAAAAATGGCTGAAGCCATTGAAATCGATACACTTGAGTTTGCTTTAACCGAAAGCCAGGTTGAAGATGCTATCATTAGCGCTGCGGCATTTTCTGAAGAAGATGAAAGAGATCGAGAAAGAGTTATAGCTCGTATCGAGTATGAAAACGCTATTGCTGATACCGAATCTGCACTCAAAGCCGAAAAGAACAATCCTCTATACTCTAAAGCTACATATAAAGAATTGAAGAAGAAACTCAAAGAGATGAAGAAATGGTTAGATGAGAATCCTATGGAAGAACCAGATGTTTATCGTGCCAAAGCTGAAAAACTTCGAGATGAGTTCTCATTCTTATCAAGAAATCTACCACTGCCTGACATGGATATTCTTTAAATTTACATTGTTATTTGAGTTGTTTTTAATCGTTCAATGTTATCAGAGCATCAAATAAGTGTGAAACTCTGCATTAAAGGGGCCTACGGCCTCAACGAATCTATGAGTGTTTATATTATAGCAAAGATATACGATGGACGAGAGATAAAAACTCCATTATCAGAAAAATCAATGAATCCTGAGTGGGATACAGCTTTTCAATTTCCCGGGTTTACTCTATCCGATTTATGTTCTTCTCCTATTATTTTTGAATTATGGGAAGCAGAAATATTTGGCCATATGCTCGCAAGTATAACTTTTGATCCTTCAATTGTATTAAGTGTACAAATTGGTGAACAAATTGAGGTTAATGTTCCTTTTGTTTCTAAAGATTCGAATCAGTACGGAACATTACTCTTTCTAATAGGAATTGAGTCAAATGAAGACATTCCTAGTTTCGGATTTTTCCATAGTGACTATTCGGCGCAAAAAAACCTTGATGAAACAGGTGATTTTGATTTAATACCTTGCGGATTTGTTGAAGATACTTGTATGGTATCTCTTTCAATGCCTGAATATGATATTGGACAAAGGATTTATTCAGCCTACCAGTTAATGAAGTATAATATAATGATAAAAGCAACATCAGTTGATGGCAAAGCTGTGACTGGTGTTAAGTACACAACATGTATGATAGATGATAAACGGAAAATTGCCTTACTAAGAGTAATTGCCACAATTCTGGGATATAATAAGATACCAACTCCAAATGATATTTCAATTATAACTACTAATAGATTGCAGGGAGATTTTTACATTAAGAAGCCAGTTTTTTATTCTATCATTTTGTCGTTACCAAGCATTGATATTTCTGAAGATGCTGACAAATTTGCTGTTTATTGGTCTCAGTGTAGGAAACAGTTTCGTAACGAGGCACAAAATGAGAACTGTACACATATTATCGGTTATTCCGAAAGAATCACATATCATGATGATGTTTTTGTCATTTCTGCATCAGGTACTGCTTGCATATATCCAATGGGTAATGATAATGATAATAGAGCCTCTATTATTGCAACCATTTCTAAGCCCGAAAGAGTCCATTTTTCTGATGATAATATTCCTATATCAAAATCAAAAACTTTTATTATTCCAAAAGTCGGAAAACCAAACAGAGAGAACAAGATTAAAAACAAAATCGCAAAGTTTTACTTCGCGATGAATGACTCAATTCCAAATGTCTTGAAAATAGTTCAGAAAAAACATATATTCGACATAAGTGTCGGGTTTTCTGTTAAAGGGAAAACATTATTGTGTTGGTATAATGGATTAGCAATGGGTGCAAAAGAGCATCATATTGAACATTCAATCTCAGGATCTCTTCCAACCAAGCTGCCTAATCAACTTATTATTCCACAGTATGATATATCTATTTATCCACAAAATTCGTTTCTGTGTTCCATAGACAAACATCCAATCATTGAAAGTGAAATGGATCCTGTCTACCATGAACTCTCAATTGTTCATGATAAACTTTCTGTTTCTCTTGGATCTCAAAGGTTTTCAATACCATCTTTTGACTTCCAATTATTAAGTAGCAAATGCATCCTATCAATAATGCAATGTTCATTTAATTATGAAAAATATGTACCTATTATTGTTTCACCTCATGATAGAATTGAAAAGGGCATTCTAAAACACTTCAAAGGCCCTCTAAAAACTGTAATATATAGATCGTTTGAAGAAAACTCAATAGACATCAACAAAATGGTGGCTGAAAGCATATTCAATCTCAGATCACTCGCTTCTTCAATTAGTGCAAATTGTATTTTATCAACACGAATTGACTTTCAAATAACAAATTCTCGGAAGGGCTCAATTGTTTCAGCTCTTTTGATTGCATACGGAGATGCATTTGTATACATCATTGATGATTCTCCTCCATATTAAAGATTTTATTCATTTTTTGTGGCCGTTTAATAATAAAAGTATGAGCTTTAGTTATAGTAGTCTCAACGAAACAAGAAATGATATATTTCAGATAAACAATATGAAAAATGAGATGGAATCTCTTAGGCAAAAAAATATTCAACTTCAAACAGCTCTTGAATCAACAAAAAACCAATTGCATGATGCCTTAGTTACAGCAACAGCTGTTCCACAATTGAATGAAGACATTAAAAAATTACAAAATGCTATAACATCGTGTAAAGATGCAAAGGAGAAACAAAGAAAAGAAATGCAAAGTCAAATCAATAGGTTAATTGATGAAAATCGTAATGAAATAGCTAGAAAAGATGAAATTATATCCAATAATTGCCAAGAAATCAATAAATTAACCAAAGATGCTTCAATGTTGAAACAAAAATATGAATCTGTATCACAAGAACTCACCGAAACATCAGAACACTATCAAACTTTGTCTTCAAAATATAAAAAGATATCTGAAAAGAAGAAAAAACTTGATGAGAAATGTAGATATTTAGCAAGATTTAATGAAAAGTTAGCCCAGAATAACAAAGAACTGAATGAATCTAATAATTCTTTGAGTAGAGATCTGAATAATAATACTAATCTATTAGAAACGCTCGAAGAAGAATTGAAAAAATCTCAATCTGAATATGATCAAATGAAAAAATTATATGAACAAGATCACCAAATGATGAACCGACTTAATTCTGCTTTTCAACAGTTGCAATCACAATATGAGGCACAAAACAAAGAAATAATTCATTTAGAAGATGAAAGAGATTTGTTTACAAGTACACTTCTAAAACAAAACATGCTGATTATTCATCAAGAGAACCAGATTGAAGAAATGAATAATGAAAACAATCGACTAATAACGAAAATGAAGAAGCAACCAAGCATTATTTCCGCTCTATCTGATGATATTGTTAATATGAATAGTCTAAAGAATCCATTCTGTGGCAAAATCAGAGAAATGTTTAATACTATTATTGCTCAAGATCAATTCAATTCTAATCAAAAGATTCAAATCTTATTTAATGAGCTATCAAAGCATATCTCAATGATTGATAATAATTTAGAAGAGTCCGTGAAGCAAATAAAAGAATTAGATAATGAAAATGAAGTATTAAGTAGAGAAATTGAAGAATCATATGATTTAATCTCATCTATTAATAAGGAATGGAAGAATCTTGAACTTATTGAAAACGGAATTGATTCAACCATGTATTGTGAAAAAGACCAGCAGTTTTTGTGTTTAATCTCTACATATGCCAATAAAATGGAAATTCCTGCAGAAGATTTCTCAAAAGGGATTTTTGATTGTATCAACGGTGAAGAGATTAAAAGGATTAACAATATTTTCTCTTCTAAAGATAAATATGTACAATCTCTCATTTCTTCGATGTTCTTAATCAATCAAAGGCTTAAAAAGGAGTTAAGTGAATTATCAAAGAGTGTTCTTAAGAAGAATGAGATTAAAGATTTATTAAGTCAGACGGGCGTGAAATCTTTTGAAGAAATCCCATCTGTGATATCCTCATTATGCGAGAAAATTAAACACCTTAGATCATCAAAGCATGATATTCATCAATCTCTGATTGAAGCCAAAGAATCAATGGAAAGCAAATCCAAAGAAGAAGACATGCTTCTGGTCAGAATTGATGAAATGCAAAGGAAAATAAATGAACTCATTCATGAAAATGCGGCTCTGAAAGGAGAAATCCAAACAGCAAATAACAAAGTCTTTTTAGCAAAATCTGAAGGGTCTCATAATGTATCAGTTTCTAGACAACCAGAAGATTTAGAATCAGTTCAGAATATAGAGTCTTTGAAAACTATGGAAGCTTCACTTCAATCAAAGAATAGCACAATTGAAGAACTTAGAAGAATGATAGCTTCAATTAATAGTATTAACGGAAACAAGATTAATGAGTTAAATCAATTGATAGAGCAACTCCAAACAGAAAATGATATTCTTAAAAATGATTCTCATGAAAGAAACATTAAAGAAAAACGAGAACTAAAAAGAATCGGTAAAGAGACATCAAGGCAGATCAAAGAAATGAAAAAAGAAAAACAGAAAGAAATTAGCCTTATTATGAATGATTTTGAAAACACAAAAAGAGTCTTTGTTGAATCAATCGAAAAGCTTAAACTACAACTAGATTCATCTCAAAAGATTATCAAAGAACTGGATAATGAAATATCAAATTATGAACAAAAATCTTCGATGATGCTAGCACAAAATTCTCAACTGGAATCCAAGGTTTCAAGTCTCGAGATCAAAATTGAATACCTGCAAAACCAGTCAATAAGAGAACTTAAAACTTATGAGGCAACTAACTCGGCAAAATTATTATCAATCGATACACAGAATCAAAAAAACCTGAAAGAAATCAAGATAAAATTTGAAAATGAAAAACAAAGGATCATTGATTTCTTTTCAGCCAACATTCTCTCATTATATGGATATGGCGATATAGAATTCGACGAGCAATCATTCAATCAAATATTCAATCGGATTAGAAACGATCTTGGGAAATTGAAATCTTTCCAAAATGAAGCAATAAAACTTTAAGAATTATTTAAAAAACAATTTATTATTAGTTCATAATGCTGTAAAACTCTTTTTGTGCATCTGGGATTATTATACCAGGGTATTCACAATTCCCCTCAATATCCATTTTATCAAGAAATGAGAAATTCAAACTACTATCAGAAACACTATCCATTAGTTCTCCATCGCTATCAAAATCATTAACAGGATTATCAGTTACAGAAAATAGAAATGATGATACTGTTGGTACTTTGAACATTTTAAATAGAAGAGTTTCGTTTGGATCAGAAACATTCAGATTTTTGTAATTCCCAGGTTTCCTCTTGGCTTTAATATTTTTTGGTTCTTTAATGATATTTGGATCTTTGGTTTTCTTTGGTTTCCTCATAATTTCATTATTGTCACTCGGTATTTTTAAGTATTTAATTGGATTCCTTTGGGATGCAGTATTGTTTTGTGGAGGAGGTGATGAAGGCTCAGCTAAGAATTCCACGTCATCAAAATGCCAACACATATATTCTGTTGGTTCTTCCAGAGTTGCAGGTGGCAAATCAAACGGAAGGAAAAGTTCTGTTTGAGCCACTAAAGCAAATTTTTCTCTTCTTGATCTCCTATCAACCCCATTGGCATCTGAAACACCAGCAAATACCCCAATGAATAACCCATTTTCACATTTAATCAACCTTGTCACACAATTTGGAGAAAAAGATCTCCGAAAACAATGTATGCATGAACCATCTTTCCCACTTGTATCTATCAGAAATTTAGTCCCTGTAATAGCATATTGATATGGTTTAACACCAGAATCATAACAAAATTCATTAATAATCCCGAGAAACCCGGAAAACATACATATCAGTTGTTCTTGTTGAAGTGTAGTTTTAGCAAATACGCCGTCTTTTGAAATCTGAATGTCCTCAGAGTGATCATAGTATGGTACCTCTGGTATTGACTTAATTTTGTCAAGCTCTACCATGGCTATATCAGAAAATTCTATTGGAATATTATCATCAGAAGCTAGTGATTTTTGGGGTCCAAAAGGGATATATAAATCAACTCTTGCCAGGGTATCAAATATTGATATAACCACATCGCTTCCGATTCCAAACAATTGTTCTGAAACAAAAAACAAAGCACGGAAGAAAGATGATGATACATCTCCTCTTTTCTTCTTGGCTGTATTAAAAGAAACATGAGGATGAGTTAAATAAAAAAATGCTCGGTACCGATTGTAGACTATCTCACAAAACCTGTATAGTGTTATATCATTTTCAGATAATTCTTGAGATAAAACACTATGAAATGGAGCTTTGTTAACATTATTCAAAATATTTGCAATCTTACTCTTAGAGAGAGTAACTGTGGGATTAGGTAGTGAAAGTCTTGAGGGGACTTCGACATCATCTAAAGATTGTAATGATCCGCCACAACTAAAGCACACAAATTTAGTTGGATTGCATGGACCAGGATCTAATCCCTCGCAGGGCCTGTGAACATAGTACCCGCATTTTTGACACTTGATAATTGGTTTTTGATAATTCATATTTTCACCACATCTACACTTGATGTGCTTGTGTGAACATATTGGGCATAGGTATCTCTCGCCAACTGTAAATCTGTTTAAATTTACGCACTTGGCGTGTTGCCAATTCTCACATTTTTCACATTGTAACATAAAATCTTGTTCAACTGGATTGTCGCAAAAGCATCTCATTGACCAACTTTCTCCATTGTTATTTGAAACTATTATTGGTTGAGGAATTGTTTCCTGAAAATTTGTGAGTGGTAATGGGGTTTTTGGTCTCCGAATTGAAACGGCATTATTGTTTTTAGTGCTATTAATTGTTTGATCCAATGTATCAACTAATAAATCACTGATAGAAATCAATGGAGATTTAATTTCATCATGAAGCTCACTAAATGTAGAAATAAAAAAATAAAAAGAATTATCTTTTGGTAAACTGTGATCTTTTGGTCGTTTATGGTGTTTAGTTTTAACACCTGCCTTTTTCTTCATTTTATATTTTTGGATTTTATTTGGTTTATTGCATAAAATCAATGTTGCAATCAAACGGGGCTTGTTTAACATGTTATTCATCCAAAATATATTTATAAATGGATTTGTCGATTTTTATGGATTATTGTGGGGATTCTTGCAGTGTAAAGGACGATATGTTTGACGAATCCACATGTATTATTCAGCTTCAGGGAATATTGATGAGTTTATTGCCCGAAAACTATGAAAATACAATTCAGGTTATTAATAATTTTCAGTTTTTGAAAAATACCAGGAAGTATGGTTGCTTTGTTACAAATTTATATTTTACTGTGGAATACAGGCCAAATTTGATTGTAAATTTATCCAAATTGATAAAATCCTTTTGTAATAATCTAAATGATGATGAAATAAGAGATAAATTCTGCGAACTTTTGATTTTATATGGATTATACTCACATTTTAGTGATAACAACACATATTTGTATGGGTGTAGATTATGTTTTTTGAAAACATGTTTGGATCTTGGGGTTTTCGAAATGAAAAAGCTCATGATACACATCAATGGCTTTTGGAAATCTTGCCAGAGCCAAAGAATTCTATTGTGCAAAATTTTTACATGGTTCGCACCGGAGATACTTGAGCTTGAGCAAACATTTTTTCTTCATATGCACTCAATTCTGGTTTTTGAGTATACTTCCCAGCATTTATCCGAAGAATATGGATATTTTATTAATAAATTCGATTCATATCGGAAAGATGATTGGAGAATATGGAAGGATTTGGTCAAACATGTTTGTCAAGAAGACACTGTTGAATTAGCTATCCGCAATAATGATGTTATTGCTCTAGAAAAGATGATGGAATTATATTCTTTTGATATAAATAAAAGAGTTGAACCAAATACATTTGAACCATGTTGGTTTCTCCAGAAATATCCTACACTAATAATGTACACAGCATATTATGGATCATCCAGCTGCTTCTTTTATTTATTGAAACTGGGAGCTAATACATCGGTTTTTGATGAAGCAGGGAACTCTTTATCTAATTTTGCGATTGCTGGTGGTAATATTGAAATCATAATGTCATGTGAAAAAAATTGTGGACTTTCAATTGACTCATTACATATTGCTGCCTTGTTTCATCATTACAACGTGTTTCAATGGATTTATAGAACAAAAAAGTTTGACATGACATTGCCAACACCCCAGTATTCAACTGTTCTCCGCCAAGCTATATATTCAAATAATCTGAGAACATTTCAATTTTGTATTAAAAACAACCCCGATATATCATTGAATGGGGTTCTTCGATATGCTGCTCTAAGAGGTAGTTGCGATATAATCAGATATATGCATCTCATGAAAGATCATATTTTACTTGACTCAATAGATAGCGATGGGAGGACTCCTCTACATAATGCTGTGAAAAATGGCCATTTCGCAGCTGTTGAAGCTTTAATTTCTAATCATTGTTTTGATATCAATCAAAAGGATAATCTTGGGAATACCCCACTTATGTATGCTGTTAAATCTGGTAACTATCTTGTTGTACAAGTTCTGTTGGCTGCTCCGAGTATAGACATTAATTCATGTGATAATCAGTTTTTTTTTGTAGTATTTTAAATTCTCCCCTTCATTATGCAGTTTTAAATGATAATTATCGAATCCTGACATTTTTGATTAAGCACCCCAATATTGATCCCAATATTACCAATATTGAAGGTGATAGTCCTTTGCTAATGGCTTGCAGGAACCCAGATTCATGTGGTACTCATTTTGTGAGGAAAGTACAAAAGAATGATCCGGGAGCTGAAGCTAAACTTGAAGTTTTTATTAGAGAACAAAATAGACAAACACATGATGAAATGCTCAAAGTCCTGGTTTCTCATCCCAAACTTAATATGAATCAAAAAAGTCTACGTGGATGGTCATCACTTCATTACATTGCGAGATATGGGCATTATAATCTGGCTCATATATTGTTTGGAAGGAAAGAGTTGGATATTAATATTACTGATACGAATCTTAGAACACCTCTTCATATTTCTGCTGAATCAGGGAGATTTGAAATGTGCGGATACCTTCTTTTGGCACGAGAAATAGACCCAAATCAAAAGGATATAAATGACCAAACTCCACTACATCGCGCTGTGTTTTCTGGAAACTCTGAGATAGTTCATTTCTTTGCTGGAAAGGAGCAGATTAACCTGAATGCAAAAGATAAATGGGGTAGAACACCTCTTATGATTGCTGCAATTAAAGGTAGAATTGGGGCTATCCGATCACTTGCTCGCAAAGTTGATATCAATCTGACTGACAATGTTAATTAGTGTTTTATAATGGAATCCATTTATTTTTAATGAAACAGCCCTTTCACTGGCAATTAAAAACAATCGTGTTTATTGTTCTAGACTATTGAAGATATGCACAGATGATACACTTGGAGATGATGAGTATGAAGATATGTAAATATTACTTTGATTATTTATTATTTGCCAATGGCTTCATAACCACCCTGTGTTCCTGGTCTAATCCTTGAATAGAACAATAACCATGTGAAGAAACCAACAGAAATTGTCATAATAATTGATGAGAAGGTAACTTCAAATTTGAACCACCTCTTTGACAATGGCTGGGGAACATAAAGGGTAAGGGGGTATGTAATCTCATCTTGGCCATGGAATTTGGTAACAAGATTCTGCTTGTATGTTATAACATCAAGCCAGTTAGAAGCAGTGCCCTTAACATAAACGTTTTCAATTAATGTCTTAGAGGCTCTTGTATATGCACTCTTTGTTTCTAAGTCAGAGCCAGCCTTAAGTCCACATTCCTTGAGAACTTGTCCGAATGGTTCTTTTGAAGCCTCAGCACCAAAGGAACCAGCAATAAAGATATCGTGATCAGCTGGAGTGGATTTGACAATGTCGCAAAGCTTAGTGGCCTGAGCTTCACGGATAAAACAGCCTTTAGCAGATTTGTCTTGGCTCATTGAAACTGAAACAATACGTGTAGCGTTAACTGTGTCATGGAATTGGACATCACCATAAAAAGAGCCCTCGAGTGATGTTGGTTCCTTTTCAAATTGGCCAACACACTTACTGTTAGGAATTGGAAACTCAATTGTTCCCAAATCAGTAATATCATTAACATCAATGCGACTTAAAAGTGTGACAGCTCTATGCTCACTAACAGAGTATGTTTCAAAACCAGTAACTCTATTATCAATCATGTGTTTTACCAAATGCTCTGATGTTTTATTAAGAACAACACCTGGAAGAACAAACATATCGCAAGTGGAAAGATAAGTGTACATGACACGGGCAATCTTGGCTTCATCATCATCCTTATCATTCTTCACAATACGCTTAATAGCATCATTATCAATTCCGTCTAAATTCCAAACACAAAGATTGAACTGAAATGGATCTAAACGTCTATCTGAAATCGACAGAGCTGCCGAAACAAGAAGAAAAGAAAACATATTCTGTCCAACCGGTCAATCAGAAAAATTGAGAAATCATAAACAATTTTACAACTTCAGAAATTAAGCAGCTCTATTCAAATGCAATGGGTTTATATCGTTACCTATTGAAGTGACTACCCAAACTCAATGTTGATATTCCTTGTTACCTGAATTTCATGGTTCATTGATGTCTGCTTCTTGCACATGATACAGATAACAATGATAAAGAAAGCTAATAAACCGATAAAGGACATTACAATGAGGACTATTTCTTCCTGATTAGATCTACCAGAGGCCTGGGTTTGGGAAGAAGTGGTGATAGAAGGTGTATCTATGGGGATTGGGTTGTCTGCATAGCATTGAGCTGATGCGTAATGAAAAATCGCAATTGTTGATGTTTGTGTATAATTGTTGGATTGCATATCAACATCACCCTCGCTGATCAAACTGGTATGAGAAATGAAACATTTTGAGACATGAAGCGTTCCAATATTGTTCTGAAAGAGTATTTTGAGATTTTTGCAAAATACACTATTCATGATATTAAATGAACCTTGGAGAATAAATATAACTCCATCTGTTGGGCATTCATTTCCAATGATATTGGAATGATGAAGCTCTCCATGTTTTCCACTAAATATTATACAACTTCCATAGAATTCTTCATTATTAGCAATATTACAATAATCAATTGTTAAAAAAGAAGAATGGGTGGTATCAAATCCAGAATATCTCTCACATGAATTATCAGATATGTTCATGTTTGTCAGGTTTTGTTGGCCATTATAGAATGATAAAGAGTACATGCCAGCGATATAAGGAGCACATTTAATCATAGAAAGAAAATGCGCCTCATTATTTGACAATGTTTGGAAAAGAGAAAAATGAAAAAATCCATTTGCCTTACATTTAAAAGCACATACATTCCTCAAATATGATTTCAAGGAAGCAAAATAAATAGCGCCACCTTTCATTTCTGTTGTAGCACTAAAGAACACTGTGTTAATAATAATAGCTACATATCCATCTGATTCCACAAATATAACCCCACCATTCTCATTGAAAATCGAAAACCTCTCAAAATAGCATTTGTTGATATTAATATTCGAATTGGTATAAGATCTTCCTTTTTCTATAATAGAAGAATCGCATTCAGATCTAAATTTTAAACATTTTTCTCGATTTATCAAAATAATTGCATTACAATTTCTATTTGGAAATGTAAATGATACAAATTCCAAGAAAATCACTGAGAAAAATCCCCAAAGAATAAAGTAAAACCAAAAAAATATCGCCAATTTCCCCCTTTTCATATTGAATAAATAACACTTCTTCTCTGCAATATAAAAAAAAACTCCAAAGAGATATCTCAAAGCATGAATGCAATTAATAGTAGGAAAATCATACTTTATTTTAGAATTGGTCTCAAGAAATAGCCATTCAAACATGTAAAAAAATTGAAACGTGATTTTTGACAGGAAACTTTTTTTGAACTCTATTATAAAAATTTTATGAAGGAATAAACAGAATTTGTTGCCATACATGACACACAATGATACTTGTATCCATGAACTGGATTAATAATGCATATGTTTCTGAGTAAAGAATCTAAGTTTTATATTATTTTTATGGCTATATTGGGATGGAAATCATGATGTTGTAAAATTTCTAATTGAAATTTATATTAATAGCAAAAATATAGAACTTTTATTCTTAATCAGACTCCTCTTCATTTTGCTTCTTTCAATGGTTATCTTAGAATTTAGCTTCTGAAAAAGGCCATTTTTGTATTGTTGAATGTCTAGTTAATCAGATATTGTGAAATCATCCATAAGACTCGATAATGCTCATTCTTGTGGCAAAAAAAGATGCACAATTTTGTTAACAAAAATGACCTTTTCACCCTAATAATAGAAGGTAGAATATGGCAAGGATTGAAAATTTGAATGAATGTTTGGATTGATGAAGAGTTAAATAAACATTGCAATTTTCGTAGTAGTTACATGTTTGAGTATTCATAGAAATGTAATATGATACTTGTGTCTCTCCAAATTGACAATTAGATAAATCAGTACACAAACTAAATGAAGATGATCCTTCGTTAGTATAGCAATAACTGAGTTTGAGAAGCGCTGAATATGATGTAAGCAATGGAGATCCGCTGTTCATTAATATGGTACTATACATCATCTCAGAGTTACTGTATGACATTCGAATTAGACCCCATTTTGAGATACCATAATTATTCTGAATTAAACTCACATACTTGATATATGTATTGGTTATTTCAACCAACTCCCCTTCTGTTGATTTACAATTATGAATTTGAGTGAAAAACATTGAACTTCTTTGACTTGATGATTTCAGCCGAATTGATGAAGCTAACCTTGATTGGCAATAAGAAAAATTTAAATAATCAAATGTGACACCATCAATGGTAAGAATACCATATTGATCTCTTGATTGAGAATTTGATAATGCAATGCATGTAGCATTTGATTTACCATCAACATAAAGTGATGATGCCAAAAATCCAGAATTATTGTAAAAAACAAGTTTTTCTAATATTGAAACTTTTGCAATAATATATACAGATCCATATAAATTTCCACTGTTATAATTATTGAAAAACTCAGAATCCCTTACACTTATTATTGCAGGACTTTGACCACAAAAAATACATGTCCCACTTTGGGATGAATGAATATTCTGGAATGAACAACATGAAATATTTATATCATAGCTAATCTCAATTCTTTGTTGTGGAATGAGTATAAAAAGGCAGTAAAATAACATTTATGCCAATTTTTGTAAGAGAAAACCAGTAAAAGTGACAATTATCAGAACGATCAATAAATATTTCAATTTTTTCATCAATAATAGATGAAGAAAATGTGATTGGGAATAGTACAATTATTCTGAGATATGAATCAGAAGAAATGAAGTATATAACACCATAATTATTTGCAATACAGTTATAGAGTATTGAGTAACTGATATTCATAGAATAATCTCCATTGTTAAACCCTATAAATAAATTGGAATCTGGTTTCCAAAAATTGCCGATTCTCGATTTCAAAATCAATAAAACTTAACCCTATAAAAGTCCTTGAGCAAGTATAGCATCCGCATCTGGACTCTCTTCTTCTTTAGGATTTCGGAAGAAATATAACAATCCAAAAAAGAATGAGATAAAAAGACACCCCGAAGACAAAAAGGAAAATATACTGAGAGTATTCCATCTCTTTGAGAGTTTTTCAATTATAATTGGGGCACATGGTGGCATTCTTATGTCTTCTCGGTGGCAGAATGAATTCCTACCTGGATTTTCGTGTGGTCTGGAAAAACCACAGCACCTCAAAGGTTTCTGGATATCATCGAGCTGAAGTTTCTGAAACAAATAATTCCAATTATTTTCAAATGACATTATGTAATCCGATGGAGAATCAGACGATGTTAAGCCAAACATAAATGTTACTATCAGAAATCCGACTTCAGATATTAGCATTACTATCATTGGAAGCTTTTGAGGATTTGCTCCAACGAAAATTATAAAAACCAAGAAAAAAATCGAGAGGATTCCGTATACCATACTAATTACAACTGATTGGGCCAAAAGCAGGTTTAATCTCATGTATATAATCGATATCACGGTGGAAAATATTCCGTATTGGAAAAATACGCATCCCATGCTCGCGAAAATGACCCAGAGAACCTTATTCATGAAAAAAGTGTCAGAAAAACAACATTGCTATTTATTGATTCCTTCATCTGATATCTCTTTGTTCGCTCCTTTAGCTGGGCGTGTGCATTTTCTTACAAATTGAAACAGCAAGTAACAAAAAGCAATCCATAAAAAACCAATCAGCAATAAATAATAATCGTTTAACACAACAGGATACGATGCTGTTGAGTTTGTGGTGTTTGTTGCGAGTTCTGCAACTTTCATGAGCTGTTCTGTATCTTCGTTACTCATTCTTGGTTTTTGATAATATGTAAACCTTTGTAAACAAAATCAAAATAAAGTTAAGAAAAAACAGGTTAAAACTTACTTATTTAATCGTCATTCTTTGGGATTGCCTCCATTATAGACTCAAGTACCTTGACAACAATCTTTGTTGATGGTGGATTGGTTGGTTCAGAGTTATCAAGAGCAGCGGTAACTTTGAAATGGAAAATTTCGAAAATGCCCCTAATAGCTCCGGGAAGCATTCCAGTGTACTGCACTCCTGCGTATGTTTCTGGAATTTGCACATTTTGGGTAAAAACAGATTGTTGGAATGACAAAACATATGTATCTCCGCTTGATGTGTAAGTGACAGGAGATTTGCTGCCCGATATAATAGGCCATTTTTTGGCGATAACTCCTTCTACTACTTTCCCAGCGGCATCTATTCTTTCAATCGAGGTATCTTTGGCAAAATCGTGCGCCAATCTGAGTCCTATTCTATACCCTATTTCATCGAGCTTCTTATTTACTTCCTCTATATCCTCTGTCATTTCAAGGAGAGAATTCACAAAAGAACCATATACAAGAGCGGAAAACTCTACTGGACCCGCGTTCATCATTTTGGCTTTTTCAATAACTGTGTTCGGAAAAAATCCCCTAATTTAACTGGGTTTACTCTGTCTTTGGGACATCTCTTTGAGCATGTTTACCTTCGAGCGCGATTCGCTTAGTGTGTGTTTAACTTTGGTGTTAGATACGGGTGGCCTTTTTCTTGGTGTTGGAATGATATTGTTATCATCAAGAAGAAGTTTGCTCCCAGTTTTTGTGTATGAAGGCGAATATGATGGTGATTCCATTACAATTCTCTTCTTCTTTCTTATTGAAGCAGCTTGTTCATCTTCATCAATACGAATCGGGGTTTTAATTGGTTCTTTTTGCATACGAATTGATTGGAACATAGAAGAACTTGATTGTAAAGATTTTTTGGTTTCTTTTTGCATTTCAGCCAGGGGGCTCGGGGGATTAATACTTTGGTGGTTTTTAAAAGGAGAAAAATCGATTAAATGAGATTTCTCGGTAATAACTTGATCAATTTTGGAAACTTGTGTTTCAGATTCAAAAAAAGACCCGGAATTCTTCTTCAAGCCTCCAATAAATCGCTTGTGGAATGATTTTTGTTGTTCTTTATCCTGGGAGTTCACGCAAAAATCACTAAATTTGTTATCATGCCTTCTATCTATTTCAAACTCATGATTTCCAAATAGAGTAAAATCATCCTCATCAAATGGGAGGTCTATCAATGACGTAGAAAAAGGATTATAAACATTTTGTAACAAAAATGATGCTTCTTCAACATATGAAAGAGACATTAAAAATATTGTTTTTCTCGGAGAAAAAACAATATTAATTAGATCCGATCAGTGTTGATTCAGGCATGTCACTTTTTAAATTTAATGTCAGTCGAATCTTTGATTCAAGAAAATTATTCTTCTCCTGATATATCCGAGAAGCTTCAGCCCTACTTAGCAAAGATAATATCCGAAAAAGATTATCCTACTTTTGGATTAATATTTGAACTTTTGAAAAAGCATATTTTTAATCCTTCTTTGGTAACTCCCTTTATCAGATATTCAATAGAAAAGATTTCTCAAGTTAGCGATCCATCAGAAAGAGTTGATTATTCTAAGGCTATATTATTCTTTTTGGATTCGTATCCAGCAATGAAAGATGGTTTCAAGCAGTTTGAGCAATCTTACATCAGTGATTGTCAAAAAAGCGGCAAGTTTTTCGACTTAGTTCGATTTTATGAAGCGAATGTTCCCTCACCCGGCTCTTCTGACAATGAAATGCTCGAATACTATTTGAATCTTGTTGAAGCGAATTGCAAAGCAAGCAACTTTGGAGCAGCAAACACAAAATTGGTCCAAGCAAGTTCCTATCGATTTGCACTTAGAACTCCAAAGAATCTTTTGGAGAAATTTGATTTATTATATTCCGAAATCCAAATTGGTAACCAAACCTATGAAAACGCAGCAGAAAGGCTATTTTCTGTTTCGCAAACAGCATCAAATGAAGCTCTTTTCAAGAAATCAATTGAACGGGCAATGATATTTGCTGTTGTGTCACCCCCTAGTAGGAAGAGAACTGCTCTATTCTCAAAGATTATGAATGATGAGAGAGCGTCACAATTCCCCGTTTTTAGCCTTATTGAACGTTTAAGTAGTAGAACTTTGATCGAGTTTAAAGAAGTTGAAGTGTTTTGGAATGAGATTCAAAACGAAGCATCTATTAAGAAGAATGACTTCATAAACACAATTAGAATGCATAATCTTGGAGAGATTTCTACAATGTACTCGACTGTTAGCTTCAAAAGACTTGGAGAAATTATTGGATCAGATGAATCAGAAGTATTGAGGATTGTTGATTCGATGATTTCCGCTAATAGGCTTAATGCAAAGATTGACCAGCCCAACAAAATTCTTATATACAACCAAAACCCTATTCAAGAAAAAGACATTTCTAGCAAGGCTTTTTGCGATGAGGTTGAGGCTCTGTCCGAAATAGTATCAAAGAAGTAAACGATAATCGATTTATTCATTAAAATAGATTTCTGAAGAAGCCTTTTGTTTGCTTATGATCATCTTCCCACCAATCATGAGCAAGTCTCAGTACATAACCAATTTCATTAATACTAATATTCTGAATCGTCTCGATTGTTACCGAAAAGTCTTTTCCGACAATCCTGGCTTCAATAGTCTCTAATTGCGCCACAGCAATATAATAGGCATACTCTACAATATGTTCATAATGTGATAATAAACAATCCCAAATTTCATGAAGAAATGGAATCTCAAAATTTTGACAAAAAAGCAAGCCAATCCATTTGAATGCATAAAGAATGGGTTGTATATCAAGCTTTTCTAAATGGTGATATGCTTTAGGTAGGTGACGAGCCATAACCATTTTAAAGCCAGAGAGCTTGTTAACGATAATCTCAGGTTTATCATTCAACATAAAAAGATCACAAATTGTGGTTTGAAATATTAGATAGTGAAAACTATGAAATGTCATTGATTCTATTTCAATTTCCGAAGAAAAAAGACCCTTGGCATTGATATAAACGGAATAAATTGGCATCACAATCTCATTAAACCCTTGCATATATCCAACAGTTTTATTAAGAAACCCAAAAATGTACAATATTCGCTCAAGCCGCCTTAGATGAACAGTATATAGCACTAATGACGACCCGTCATCTGGTTCTCCTTCAAGCTGTTCGACTGGTAGCGAATAAATATGCTTTGATGTCCTAACAATATCTTTATGAATCAAATCCATTAATTTTTTGTCCGAAACATCGAATTTATCTTTCAAACAATGAACAGGGAGACTGGTTGAAGTCCAATTCTCTAATTCTACAAATCTTACATATTCTGTATATGTATTTACTAAATATTCCCTTTTTTCGTTCCATTCTCTTGCGTGTTGAGGATATATATTAAAAAGAACCAACCATGCAACAGCGCGATCTTCATGTGGAGCTCCATTAAGTCCAACAGAAGTAAGACTTCTTATCTTATCTTTATCAATAAGATCTTCTTGGTCGGGTTGAACCAAAGGAAGAATCTTAAAGACTGGACCACTAAACTCCTCTCCACTCATTCAAATATTATTTTTCAATGCTTTATACAAAAATGTCAAATAAACAAGAAAATTGAAAAAATTCGGTAGAATAGTTGGAATTTGGTGATCTTTGGAAGAGACACTAGGCTTGGGCGCTCGAGCGTTTGTTAAGTTCCGAGCTCCGAGCATGCTCGAGCATTTTTGCCCAAGCCTAAGAGATACAAAAATCAATTTATATTATTTTAACTTTATCATTATGTTATTTAAGAATGGTCGCAATGGGTATCAAAAAGTCATTTTTTGAGATGTTTGATGATCATGATATATTTGCTGATTAGTTTATGTTTTCCTAATCAAAGATTTTCTCATATTTTTTATATATTGAGCCACCCCAACATCCAAATAATCTCATGATCATTCAACCACAATACAAGAACATTCTAGGAATGACATTTTACTCATGAAATCATTAGTATTATCATTGGATATGAGAATGAAAATGATTTCAAATATGGTTGATCAAAAGAAATCATTTGTTTTTGTTCTATCAGTGTTATATCAGCATGACAATGAAGAGAATTGAAGAATTGTAATGGATGAGTGATTCTATTTGTAAATGAATTATTAATTGATGTTGATACTGCTGATAAAGTAGAGAATGATTTAGCATGATCTATGAAAGAATGTGAAACTTCAAGAGAGCCTACATTTACATAGAATAGATAGTTATGATTATTATTGAATATGCAATACATCATCTTTCTTGATCCTAATCCATCAACAGTTACAACTCCAAGAGATGGACTGTTGTTATGAATAATGTTAGCATATGACATGGATATTGTTCCTGAGGTTGAATAGAAGAGAATGCACATGTTATCAGATACCTTGTTGTTTGAGAAAGTGCAGTGTGAGCTTGAGTATGAGGATGGAGAATAGATAAGAACACCAGAACACTGAATAGCATTGTTCATTGAACTGTTTGCATTGTCAACTCTCTGATAACCTGAATTTAACCAAATAGAATACCATCCAGATGTTGTATGAGAGCAATTAGATATTGATAGATACTCCACTTGATTCACTTGAGTAGCAATAAGACGAGCAAATTGGCCACCATATGAAGCTCCACATGAGCAACTATTAGCACATATCATTCTGAGACATGAATTTGAAGAGTAGAAGTATATTGCTCCTCCTTTCTCAGTACAAACGCTGTTATAGAACATTGAGTAATTGATGTTCATTGAGTAATTACCACCATCAACAAATATTATACCACCACTTCCAGAGTATGATAAATATCTAAAGAAGAAACAGCGAGAAATATTGATATCTTTATCTACATAAGACCTTCCTTGATCTATACTTTCGCTTTCACACCCCAATCCGACATCCCAAATAGTATCATTATCATTCAGCCTGTACGACAATTGAGGCATAACCGGGTAGTTTTTTAAAAACTTAGCTACTTCTTTCAGTTGTGATATGTATTGTTTTCTTTTATATAGTTTTTCCGATTGACAAAAATTAAAAAAAAATAAAAAGACAACAATGTTTGAAAAAGTCATAAGCTTGTTAGAAAATGTGTTTCGTTGGTTAGTTTTGTTTTGTTTTTCAGAAGTTTTGATTTCATTTTTCGGGAAAAATTGGGAAAAAATCGACCAATAAGAAAAAATATTAGTAATCTTGAAAAAATTAGTGATTTGGATTACATTTGACCCAAAAAAAAGTATATACCCAATATATCCTAATAAATATCGATAATCAGATATGGAGGCACTCGAAATGAAGAGGATCCAGTAACATTCTCTCAACATTGAATTGGACTTGAGTTTACACTTAGCCCTGTGAAAAAAAAATCAATTTATATTTTAATTCAAAAGTTTGATAAATTTGGATTTCAATTTGTAAACCACACTAATGAAAAAGTAAATGTATTTAAAGCATGTAGTGAATTTTTTTTAATATTCTTATAAAATGAGTTTGTTAAATCTTGTTGTAATTGAATTTTGATAAGAAAGGATGGAATTCAAATAATATTGAATGCTTATGAATTGTGAAGGAAAATATTATAATGTGTTAATAATGAATTTTCACTTCAATTTGGAATATACATCAATATTACCAATGGGAATAAATGTTATTATGCTAATATACTTTTTTGGTCTTGAATATAGGGAATAGGAGTTGTGAAAGTGGGAGAATGCTGTTTGAACTTATGTTTTAACCGGTTGTGGAAATGTTGAATTTATTTGTTCAATAACTTGAGGATTTGCATTTAGATTAGCGAATATGGTCGGAAAAGAAACTAAATAGGGGATTTGAAGCTTTATAGCCATAAAATCGGTAAAAAATGATCAAATGGTTAGCTTCCTCCTTCACCAAGATTTTCTGTAAGGGGTGTTGTATCTGAGTTCATCGTTAACAGTAACAACATAAGAGTATCAGGCAATAATACCCATGGTAGATAAAACTAAGCAAACCCTTTATAAGAGCATTATCTGGTGTTGTTGATATGTGAAAAGATAATAATACAAAACATACATACTGTAATCTAATTATTCATTCCATGTTGATTGATTATGTGAATATGCATGGAGAGTACTCTGGATACTCACATATCAAGCTCAAATGATGATAATTGTAATGGCTCTCATTGAGGTTATTTGGGATGTTGGATTGGGGTGTGAAAGCAAAAGTATAGATCAAGGAAGGTCTTATGTAGAAAAAATTTTCAATATTTCTCGCTGTTTCTTCTTAAGATATTGATCATACTCTGGAAGTGGTGGTAATAACTCAATGTTCTATAACTGAGTTTGTACTGAGAAAGGAGGAGCAATATACTTCTACTCTTCAAATTCATGTCTCAGGATGATATGTGCTAAAAGATACTCTGCTTCTAATATTTATTTTGGTTTTCTTTATGGTTCTCAGGTGAATCGAGTGTAAAATCGGAATAAATATTAAACAATGATTTTCAATTAGTTTTCATTTGGAGGGAATTGAAACTTGACTATTGATCTGGCTGAAATATAGTCATCTATACCAATTGTCTCTAACCACAAATTGTGGTAATTAATTAAGTCTTGAAGAGTTAAAAGTGACTCCTTTAACCAAACACAGTTATTGAATTAATATTTCACTTTTCCATGTTGAGTTTACTCTTTGCTCAGCATTGCTTTTCCAAAAGCAATAGGATTTTAGCAATTCTTGGTAACAAGGATGATCAAGATAAATTTGGACTGTTTTTTGAAGACTTAAAGAAGATTTCTTCATCCTTAGATTTTGAAGTTTGCGGTCATGACTCAATAGCCCTTGAAAGATTTGGTGAAAAACTTTATGATACTGTTGTTATTACATGTGCTAAAAGTTCTTGCTTCCCCCGTGATGCTGAAGACTTGAAGACATTTATAGATACTGGCGGTAATGCAATTGTTTTTAACAACGATCAAGGAAGCGATATTCAAGATAAACTATTTAGGCATCTTAATATTAGGGTTTTATCAACAAACAAGTTTAGTGATATCTTTGATAACAGTGAAGTCGTTTTAAGAAACTTTGTAGCTCCTACTGCAATTTTGAGTAAGAAACCCAGTCCAATCGTTTTTGAAGGAGGTTATGCTACAATCGAAAGACCTAATGAGTTTCGCATTCCAATTGTAACAGGTGGAATCGAACACGTTACATCCTCAGGCGATCGTATGGTTTCTTCTTCATCAGTTGCATATGATATGGTTCCAATATATTGTCTTCAAGCAAGAACAGGCGGTAGGATTCTTTTTGTCCACTCATCCAATTTTGCTTCTAATGAATTCTATGAAAAGAAAGTTCAATATGATGAAAATATGAAAAAACTCACTAAGCCTTCCGAAAATGGAAATAGACAATTAATGAATGAGCTCTGTCAATGGGTTTCTTCATATAAATCCGCAATCAGGATTGTCCATGCAACCCACTATGACTCAAAGACTCATCAAGCACCAGTTCAATACCATATTAAGCAAAATATCACTGTAGTGGCCTCTCTTGAAAGTTCTGTCAACGGAGAATATGTTCCTTATACAGGTAATGATGTTCAAGTTGAAATTTTCATGTTAGGAACATTTGTTCGTCGCCATATGAAATTAGTATCCCCCGGTAAATATGAAGAAACTTTCGCAATCCCTGATCGTGCTGGTAACTATAAAGTTAAAGTATTTACTTCGTTAGAAGGGTGGTTAAATGGAAGAGAAGAAATGGCCATCGCTGTTAGACCACTCGCAATTCGTGAAAAAGAAAAATTCCTCCCATGCTCTCAACCCTATTCTCAATCAATGCTGGTAATTATGATTGGCGCATTTTTAGCTGTTTTCCATTTCCTTTATCACAAACCAAGCGATTAAAAACAATATAATCTGATTAATATTAAAAGTTATCTGAATCAGAAATGTTTACTCAGTGATAACTGAGACTTCAACGTGAACTTCAGGTTCTAAGCCAATTTGTGTGACTTGCTTAACGGAATTGGAATCGCCAACAAAATCAATAACACGTTTGTAAATACGAAGTTCGTAGTGGTCGTAAGTCTCAGTACCGTTACCACATGGTGCACGACGGGTTGTAATGCGAAGGCGGCGGCGTGGCATTGGGATTGGGCCACGAACCTTTAAATTATTCTTGCTTAACTTCTGCATAATGCCGTTGCAAATACGTTGAAGATTTGGAAGCTTAGATGATGTAATAGTAATACGAATCTTTTGTTGAATCGACTCTTCAATTGATTCTTTCTTTTCATCACCAGTAGGAATTGGTCCTTGATTGGACATTTAGAAAAAGGCAGGCCAAACAGACTTATTCAATTTTTCTACTTTACAAAAAATGAAAATGCAATTTCTGATTTATTTAATGTAAAAAATACTTAATTTGATATTTTAATCATCAAAAGCTGAAAATTTGAACCACTTATGTTCACTAAAAAAAGATGTCACTTTTTTTCTAGCTCGTCCCAATATTGACTTAGTCTGTTTGGCCTGCCTTTTTCTAAATGTCTTATCCAACAGGTGACGAAAAGAAAGAAACAATTGAGGAGACTGTTCAACAAAAGATCCGTATTACTATTACATCATCTAAGCTTCCAAATCTTCAACGTATTTGCACTGGCATTATGAAGAAATTAAATGCCGGCAATCTTAAAGTTCGTGGCCCAATCCCAATGCCACGCCGCCGCCTTCGCATTACAACCCGTCGTGCACCATGTGGTAACGGTACTGAGACTTACGACCACTACGAACTTCGTATTTACAAACGTGTTATTGATTTTGTTGGCGATTCCAATTCCGTTAAGCAAGTCACACAAATTGGCTTAGAACCTGAAGTTCACGTTGAAGTCTCAGTTATCACTGAGTAAAAATTCTGATTCATAATACGATTATTTAGCACAGAATTTACTCGACCATTAAAAGCAAATGGAGTTTAAGAATCTTTGTGTTGGTCCAAATGGTGCTACAATTCACGAATTCTCATCACAGTATCATCATGAAAGCCGTGCGCTAAATATCTTATTGAGAGATCCGACATTTGTATGGTTTAGCAGCTACTACGAATCACTTCCACAACATATCACTTTGAAGTTCAATGAAAAGTACAAAGTTCGCCGTGTTGGTGTATATCTACATGGTGAAAACAATCAGAATCCTAAGGTAATTGAGTTTTTGCTTGGCAATAATCCCAAGGATTTGAAAGTTTACAAGAAAGTTCAATTAGAGCATAGAGCAGGCGAACATTTGTTTGACCTCGATCAGCCTGTTGAATCAGAGTATATTTGTGTTAGAGTATTAGAGAATTTTGGTGGTTCTGGTGTTTGCATCTCGAAGATTTTTGCATTCCCCGCTCCTAATCAGTAAAATAATAATATTTACAAACAATGAGAGTTATTGCTCCCCCTGTGTATTTGACATTTCAACTAAGTACGTGGATTCGAATGAAGGAATTATTTCATCACGCTGAAGCATTCTCGCTTCTTGGAAAAAATCATAGCTTACAATCTCTTCGAAAGTTGGCCTCAAAATGGGATCCTTGCTGAGCATTTTAGATAGCATTTCTTTAATAGGAAATGGGAGAATTGGTTCTGAAGGGAAAACAAGGAATTCTTCTTTTAAACACTTCGAAACTGACAATATCGAGCTTCCTTGTGCTTTTTTCCCGCAAGAAGCAAGCCCAAAAGGGCATTGATTATAGAAAGCCCAATAAAATGTTACTCCAAAAGCCCACACATCGGCAGGCTTCAAAGAAAATCCCTCCCCAGATGCTTCTTCGGGAGAAAGAAATGTATTAGTTCCCCTCACATCATTAAAAATCTTCTTTTCATCATCAATTATTGTAGCCAAAGAAAAATCTGATATGCAAAAATGATTATCAGAGAACGAAAGGATAATATCTGGCTTGATATCGCGATGGCATATTCCTTTAGAATGCAAATACTTCATTGCATCGGCAATTTGGTAACAGCATATAATTATATTGCTCATGGGGAGCAAATGGGAGTTGATTAGTGTCTCAAGGGATCCATATTTCGCATATGGAATAATCACAATCATGGAATTTGATGGAGGATCGTCAATCATCTCATTCACAAACAGTATGTTAGGGTGCTTGCACATGTTCATAATCTCTATATCCTTATTCAAACACTCCATTGGCGGATCTTCATTTCCAACAGTTTGCCTCTGCAAAACGGATTTGTTGTAGACTTTTGCAGCACAGTAGTGATCCGTTTCAGTATTTTTGACTAAATAAACCTGCGACATTGACCCTTTCCCTAAATCTTGGATAAACAGCCATTCGTATATCTGAGGAGATTCATTTTGAATCATAAACGATGTGAACGAAAAATAAGGCCGGGTGTTGTCCGGAATCGCAGAAGAACTCGGAGAAATCTCTGATTCTTTATCATCCTTCTCATCACCCCCCTTTTTAGTAGCTTCGGCAACATCAAAGTATCGGGGAAGAGAAGTGGAAACACGGGTAAGGGGATTAACTGTCCCGCCAGTTCCCGTCTTCCGAAGAGGGGTTGAATAACAAAATCCCATAACGTGTTTAATAAAAAATGGGATGAATTTGTGATGTTTATTGTAACTTTTCAAGAGCAAATAATTATGGGTTGTTCTCTTTCTCTCCCCAGCCGCGCTGTAAGGCACGAGAATCCTCTTATGAAGGATAACACTCAGTATCCTCCACATTTAACTCTTACTGATTCTCGGCTTCATTCTTTTTCGAATGATAGCCAGAAATCGAGTTCACACACTGATTCGACTGAGAATTACTCTGTAACATCCATGAGGGACTGGAAGGATTTTGTGTCTTTTCAGACATTTATGAATCAGAATGAGAAGCCACAGATCTTTGAATACGAATTCGTCAGATCTATTGGGCGTGGAGCCCAAGCCGAGGTATATTTAGTTCGAAACACTGAAAGCAGTACGTTTTATGCTGCAAAAGTATATGATAAAGCCTTTTTATACCGAAATCATTTGGGTGATAATGAGCGCCCCATTCAGAAAACTGTGCGTGAGATCCAAATTATGTCTACTCTGTCTCATGACAACTGCATGGGGCTAATAGAAGTTCTTGATGACGACTATACAAATTCGATCATAATTGTGCAACCATTTGCTGAAAACGGGCCTCTGCTTCCCCAGCGTGCAAAAACTAAGCCATTGATTGAATCTCTTGCAAAGCATTATTTTTTCCAAATCGCACTTGGCGTTCAGCACATCCATTCTCATGGAATAGTGCATCGCGACATCAAACCAGAGAATATAATGCTTTTCAGAAATGGGAAGGTTGCCATCGGTGATTTTTCCGCTTCGGTCTTTTTAGATCAATCAAATGGGATATTAGAAGATACAGATGGCACACCTGCATTCTATTCTCCTGAACAGTGCTCTGGAAAGCCTTATCTTGGGAAACCAACAGATGTTTGGGCCTGTGGAGTGACTTTATATTTGCTGCTATATGGGGAGCTCCCTTTTTTCGATGTTTCTGAAGAAGGTTTCTTTTTGTCTCAGTTTTTTAGGATCGCGTCACAGATTCAAAATGATGAAGTTAGGTTTATTGAAGCAATAGAGGTGTCGCAAGAAGCAAAAGATTTGGTCTTGCATTGTCTAGATAAAGATGCAACGACCAGATATACAATAGACCAGGTTGTTGAGCATCCTTGGTTTAATGATATCAGATAGAATATAAATATGTTTATTAACAATTTGTTGTTGGTTTATATTTGGTATGATCAAATTTTTCTTCTTCTGTTATTGTCAATTGGCATTTATGTGATTCAAGCTGCTTCTTAAGGAATAACAGATTCTCGATTGACATTGGAATCCCTGATTTTATTTTTGGAATATTTCCTGACGCAAGTATCTGAATGACTAACGAATTAACCATCTTTTTTAAATAATCAGATCTTTCTAGTAACAGGGCTTCTTCTTTAACACTGTACTGCATTGTCAGTTTTCGTTTTACATGATCCAGATAAAGAACCTGAGGATCCACATAGAAGATCTTCCATATTACATAGTGGTGCCACTGTCCTTTTTAATATTGGTTCTAATTGATGTTTTGTTTGAGCAAAATCCGAAACTGATGATGCAAACACCAGCATACATGTATACAGGGGATGAACCTGAGTGTATGATTTTCCAGAATATCAGTCATATTGTGGATAAGGACATTTTGTTATTAAGTGTTGTGCTCAAAACTAAATTTGATGTGTCCAAAAGGCATTTCATGAAAATGATTAGGATCAGAATTTCCAATGGATTGATTATATCAGTATTAAAATGGACAGATATTAATGAAATAATTACCAATGATAATACCAGCTATATTTTATCATATAAATCGGATGTTTTGGGTCAAACAAATGTCAGTATTTTTTGTACAGATCATCTGATGAAAGCTTTTAACACTACTTTTTTAACTCCAAAAGATGAAAACAGTGCATACTCCTCTTCATATCCCAGGGAATTGCATAATGTATGCTTTCAAAATCGAACTTTGATATACTACAACAGGTATATTGGATTTTCATGCACATCATTGAACATTTCTTTCATCCCAAAGCAACCAAGTGTTAAAATGGCATCTGCTGAAATTGAAATTTGGTATCTCCATTTAATCTCATTGGATCCTCTTATGGTACCTTTATATATTTCTAATATGATCAGAGGGACTGACAATAGTATTATTGTGAACATGTCTGACTTGGAAGTTTCTTTTTTGCAATCTTCAGTATCAAAAAGAATCTTAAATGCTAAATCAAATATATGTTCTAAAGTTGTGAAACTAGTTGAGCTTGAAGAGAAAAAATTGGGCAAAGATGACTTTGGGAATTTTGGATCTGTTCAAATTGACTCAATATTCATTGCACAATCATCGAGTTTGGAAAAAGGCTTTAAAAATGCGAATGAGATTATGCAAAACATCATTGACTATCCAAATGTGAGTATTATCACAATGGATTTAAAACCTTCTTTAGTCATACCCCTTCTTATGAAGGCAAAAGTATTAATTGTTCCACCATCCTTCGATCCGAAATACTTGGTTTACTGTAATAGAAATGCAACTATTTTATTGAAACATCAAATTAATAATATATCACAAGACATATGGAAATCTTATGGTATATCTTTTTCAACATTTGATTCCATTCATTCATTAAGAGTTGCTTTGCAAGATAAATCTATCTCATCTTATAAAACTGAGAATACTCTTGATCTTCAACTTTAAAGGTGATTACAAAGTCTTGATCACGGGGATTCTTTGGATTAGGACGCATATCGAAAGTACCCTGGACAGTTGTTTCAATTCCCAAACCAACTGGCTTTTCAAGATAGAATATTGTCTGACTCCAATGAGTGGATTTCTTATATGGAGATGTAGACAAAACTATTGAAGCATCTGGTCCTTTAAACTCAACATCAAACCAAGCAACTAATGCATGCATCTTTTCTTCATCGTTTGGTATAAGCCTGAATGGAACATTGAATGATAGATCTTCTGCTGAACATTTATTAAGGTCTAATTCCAAAATCATGCATTCGTTTGTAATTATCCTTTCAGAAGGACATGTTTCTACAAGTGGCTCTAATAAAGCCCACTTCTTGATAGGATCGAACGAAAATCCATAAACATTATCCCAAAAACCAATTTTTTGGGATCTGTACTCGGAGTCTTCAATTCCAGTTAAAAACACTCTAGCAATATTTGGAAACATGGTTCCACCGGGTTTCATGAATCTATCTCTTGCTGAAATCACAGAAGGCAACATTGATTCATAAAACAAACAGTAACCCATCCATTCGCTGATAATAACATCAACCTTTTCTGGTAATTCAATTTCTTCCATTGTTCCTTGGATGATTGTAATACAATTTTCATATCCATTAACTTTGATAATCTCTCTTGCGGAATCAACAATTGACGACTTTTCAACCGCATACACATGTTTTGCACCAGCCTTTATTGCAAACATAGATAAAATGCCGGTTCCACATCCAACATCTAACACAACCTTATCAATAAACAATGATGGGTTTGATTGAATTGCACTTTTATATGACAATGTTCGAACTCTGTCTTTCAACATGTCTTCATGAATGCTAAAATGAGCATAAGAATCAAAATAATAATCAATTGATTGCTTTGATGAAGGATCCATTAATAAAAAAGGGAGACCAAACCCACACTATACTTCAATTCAGAAAAAGCCCAAAACTGCTCTTACTTGTTCACAAACTGATGATAATGTAAGGTTACTTGGCCGAGCGGTCCAAGGCGCTAGTTTTAGGCACTAGTCTGAAAGGGCGTGGGTTCGAACCCCACAGTAACCATTTTTTAATATTTTTAATATGAAGATTTAATTTATTTAGATCTATAGGTACCAATGATTACTGCATGTCCACGATGATGTTCTAATTCTTTCTTTTCTCCACACAAGAAATTGTTCTCTTGAAGTTCTTTTTGTTGTTGTTTGTAAATAGCCTCTGGTTCTTCGGTTTGGCTGATGCAACTTGCCTTGATACTAATCATGAAACCACCACCATTCTTAAGGAAAGCGTTGGCGTTGAGGGCGAATATACGAGCTTGATCTGGTTGAGCAACGTCTGCAAACAAATAGTCGACCATTGGAACGAACATTCTGTATTTTTGTGGATATCTAGCATCTTCAATGATAGGAACAATGTTTGGTCTTGTTTTGGCCAAGTTAACAAGCTCCAATGCAACTCTATGAGAAAATTCGACTGCATAAACTCTTCCTTCTGGACCAACTATATCAGAAACGTGAGATACTGTTGTTCCTGTTGATGCTCCTAGATAAAGAACGAAAGATCCTGGCTGAATTCCAAAAACATTGATTCCTGAAACTAAAGCAGATGCAATTTTGGACCTATATGGCATCCATTCGCGATACTCAACTGGTCCTGTTGGACTATCAACACGAATGAGCTTCTCCTTGTAAACAGTTTTTCCTGGGTTCATATTTTTGGTGAGCAACAAATCACCATTGCCTCTAGAAATGAAAACGCCTGGGAAACGATGGTTTTCAACATTATTCTTGTTGCCTCCCTTTTGCGCAAATCCACCTCTTCCGCCCCTTGGACGATCCTGGCCACCGCGTCCACCACGACCACCGCGATCAAAACCACCACGGCCACCTCTGGAATCACGGTTAAAATTACCACGGCCTTCTCCGTCACTACGACCACCTCTGCCACCGCGATCAAAACCACCACGACCACCACGAGCACCACGATCGTTATATTGGTTTCCTCCTCTTGAACCGCCTCTTTCGCTCATCAAATGAATCGAACAGACCTTAACGTAAACTATTGAAGTTTCTCTTGTGACTGTCTGAGAGTATTAATTTAGTTAGTATGTTATAGCTAATGTCTCTGTGATGTTGGGTGGGAAATGAAGATTAGTGATATAAGTATTTCTGAAAAATCGTTAAAAAGTTTTTGTTCAACGATTTTATAACATTTTTTTCAATGTTAAGATTGTTGGTTCTGTCAGCCACAAATTGTTTGGGCACTGATGGAAGGCATCAGAACACTGGTGCAGTTGCATACATTGATCATTGCTATTTTTATCGTTCATATTCATATTCTGGTAATGGGGGATGTATAATGATTGATTCTATAAGTGTCAATATGATAATACTTGACACAACATTCAATAGGTGTTCATGCTCTGTATCAGGTGGTGTTTGCTTTTTTGTATCTACATATTCGTCAATGGCAAGGATTTGCGCCTATATGTGTCAAGCTAATGGATACCATGATCAATTTGGCTTCTTCCAAACAAATGATTCAAAAGACAATGAGTACTATTATTTATCAGTATCTAAATGCGCTCCAGAGAATGATATTCAGAGGTACAATGCTATGGAGTTGAGTAAAGGGAATCAGAAACTGATAAATTCAAACTTTTCATGTAATTGTGCAAAGTACATTTCATCAGTTTACTTCAGAGATACTGGTAGTGTTCAGGTATTGTTTTCCTCATTTGAATCGAATACTGCTTCTGATTCTCAATGCATCACGTTTAGATCTGTTTCTGGACAAGTTATGTCATCAAATCTGATCAAGAATAAGATTGGGCAGACAAGTGGATGTATTATTCATGTTGATAATTCGATAATAAGCATCAAGCAAACATTTTTCAAAGAAAACACTCAAAATCTGTTTATTTCTAAAACTTCTTCAATTGATATAACTCAAAGCATGGTTTATCATGAACAATCATTGCTAGGGATTTCTATAGATTACTACAATAACTCTTTTATGTATGGGGATCCGAATTTCATCAGTCACCTCTCAACACATTTATGTCCAACATTGGTTCGAACACCATATTATTCCATTCACCCAAATATTGCTGAAAAGTACTCAAATTCGTTTCTATTTATTGTTTTCATATTTAATTCATAAGAACTACTGCCATAATAAACTGGATCTTCGATATTGGATTTTGGTTGTTTTTGTATGTGAATACTGGTTCAATATGGTCTATTCTGACCCACAAAAACACTTTTGTGACTGTAATATATTGTGTATCGCTAAGAGCTGGACCTGGAAACAAATTTGGAGATACCTCTGGGTTGTAGCAACCAATAGCAAACCACCAATTAGCGTGACCGGAAGATCCTTCAAAAGCAGTATTTGAGTTGGTCGATCGTACTAATCCTCCCCAAAACCTCCCAGGGAAAGAAATATTAACACCTTCATATCCAATAGCTGCTTGGCCTGAGGTTTCTGGGTTATCTTTAGGATTATACGTTTGTCTCCATCTATTGTACCCATCAATTCCAGGATACTCAAGTAGAAGCTCGTATTTCCCGTTAAACTGATATTTGCTATCAATTTCTCCAATAATACTATACTTATACTGGGTTTTTGAACTCAGAGTTTCAGAATAACTAGAAAAAAAAGACGATGTTGACGAATCATGGTAGAAAACCTTAAGCCATCTACACCCATGTGCTATTTTAGAATCACTTAGACTGTGAGAAATAAGAAGACAAAACATAAAAAGATTCTTTCAAAAAATGGTTTTGAAGCTGAAACAAAAACTGACATCGTATTCTCACAATTTTAAATGCTTCTTTCTCTTCTTTCTCTATTCTATTATGAAACCAAAGACTGTTATGGAGCATCATGGCTCAAAGTTTTTTATCATGATTCTTCGACAGGATCTTATTTCCAAAGTTACTCGGAGGCGTTGAGCATTAATTTAACAAAGAGATACAGCATAATTGGAAGTATTGACGAGAGGTTCAAAAATAATGATAAATTCGAGTTTTTATTAGAGTACCCTCAATATAACAAAATTAATAGATGGAAACAGACACTAAATCCCAAGGATAATCCAGAGGTTGAAGGAATGCAGGCGGAAGGATACGAAGCTGTTAATATTTCATTCCATGGAAAGTCATGGGGAGGCTTAGTTAAATCATCTGATTCACGTACGGCTTTAGATGGCTCCGCTGGGTCTTTGAGCTGGTATTTTTCCATTGGATGCTATACATCAAGCTGGAAACCAAACTTATTCCCTGGTCCAGCCATAGATTCTGACACTGCATATGCTGTGTCTGAGGTATATATGTGGGTAAGAATTGATAATACCCCTTATAAAAGCACCTATAATGCCAAAAAGAAGTCAATCCTATCAAGAATTGGTTTGTTCTTTGCTATCGTTATGTAACCCACACAAAATAAACGATCATCAAAGTCTCTTTACACTCAACAGAATTATCAGTAAACATCAGAAGCTTTTCATATATTTACGTAATTCGCGCACTAGAGAAGAATGTCCAACAACATGAGGTATTATGATAAAGTGGCACTGAAGTGCAAAGACTATTCCACTAATAGAACCAAAGAATACGTTCAATTAGTGCTTTTTCCTGGCAAAAGAGGGACATTGAGGTCCAGTCTTCCAAATAAAAACTCAATGTCACAAGGTTCTGTGTTAAAAAATAGCGCGGGGTACACTAATAACAACCAAAAAGTGGTGAGTACATTCGTTCAAGATTCTTTTATTGATTAGACACGAAATTGTTTAAATATTTTGTTTTAATAAATACATATCATACTTGTTTTGCTCTATTTGTTGATCTAGTTCTGGCCAAAAGTCGAGAAATGTCTATTTTTGATCTAATGACGATATATGCAAGGATTCCTATTGTGGAGATTGAGAAAACGAAAAGCCCCCTCATTAAGCCACTAGAAATCGATGAATATACGTGAAGAGATCTATGTGTTTTGGAATCTTCCAATGCTGCAAACCAGTTTTTTCCTCCAACAATTGCTGTGAATTTTGATCCAACAATGTTTCTTCTGATAATATCTTCATATTTTGTCGCAAAGTTGTCATCATGTATCTGAAAAACACCATCTTGTGAAAGAGTAATGTATGATTGATCATACTGAGAAACAACTATTCCTGGTATTTCAATGGGGTTCTCTGGAAGCCATCCATTTACTGTGTTTTTGTATTTTATCATCTTGCTTATCCCATACAGACAAACAACCAGGTGTTTATCATCAAAGAAATGCATATAGGGCTGCTTGTCTCTCAATGAGATAGGTGGATTGTGCGGGATGTTAAACATTGATATAAGATCACCATTCGCCGTATAAAGCTGTATTGATGCAAATCCATCAGAGCCCTTTGATAGTGTGGCGATAGTTGTACCAGATGGATTCAATGCTACAGAAATCCCAAAAAAAGAAGACCCTGGCTGGCCTTTAAACTTTTTCGTCCAATTTTCAGCAATGATTAGACAATTATCTGAGGAAAAAGGAGAACAAGCAATAACAATTGAGCCTTTTTCGTTTGATGCCAATGTCTCCCCATATGGAATTGTTGGAGTACCAAGATTCTGCGAAAAATGAACTGGGGGGATGATTTTTGTGAGTAAAGGGCCTGGATTCCCCCATTTAAAAGCGGATTGTGGAGAACTTGCAAAAAAACCAAATCTAAATGGAGTTATGGCTCTTCCAAATGAAGAGCAAGCACCAGGAACCTCATTACGCTGAATAACATTACCATTCCCAACACTATAAATCATCAAGCGTGGAGGAAGAGAACTCACAGAGTCAGAAACTTCAGCAACAGCTAAGTAATGTCTGGACGACGAGAGAGTCACACGGGCAGTCTTGGAACTCAACTTTATGGTTTTCAGGTGTTTTAGCCGGATGAATAAAAACAAACAGTAGATCATTTGATCGTTGGGAGGAATGTAATTTTAACAAAATTTGAAATAATTTATTTTCTTCAAATGGGAAAGTGCATCAATTACACTGTTCTTGTAGTATCTATTCTTGTTGGATTAGGTGTTTATCAATTTGGATTGCTTGTTCCTCTTAATCCCATTCGCGGGAGTTTCCCAGAGATTCCAATTTTGTATACTGGTGTTTCTGGGTCATATACCAAGTCCTATATGAGTATTTCTAATATCGTTGACTACCTTAAAACTAATCATGGAATTGATACATCTAAACTTCCTACATTTGGTGTTTATTATGATGATCCCAAAACAACAGAACCCAAGAACTGTAGGTCGGCTGTGGGAATTGTAATTCCATCAAATTTCGATACAAGCATCAAGCTACTTGATACTTTTCATTATGGAAAAATTGATTCAGCAAGAGACGTTGTTGTTTATCACTACCCATACAAATCACTTTTATCGATATTTGGTGGCATCATCCGCGTCTATCCAGCAGCTGCAAAGCATTTTACAGTGAATAACATCCCAATGCCAAGCGGTGGAATCATTGAGCTATATGGATTTCACGGATCAAACATCACTTATGTTTTTGGAGTTGGAGATTCAACAGGAATTGTCAAGAATTCACCAAAAATGGACTACCAAAACTAAAAAGATTCTGATTTGACTTTTTATCAGCAGGGGAAAATCTCCATTACCAGATTGACAACTTGGGGAAGATTTCTTTCTTCTGCACGACGCTTAACTTCTACAGCATTCTGTGGTGACAGTAACTTCTGAAGGGCATTCATTGCTAAGAAGTCGATTTCTTCAGGATCACGGAGTTGATAGTTCTTTCCTGCACCAATGAGGTCGACAAAGCCAACAGCATCGAGAGGTTCTAATCTTCCTGTATAGAGATAGCCAGCAAACATAGCTAAAGAAATTTTGCTCATATTGGGATCTCTAAATTGGAAAAGTGTAGGATTGTGTTCGAATTGGGATCTGAAATATCCGGATCTAGCATAAAGCATGAAACGGTGGACGTTAACTCGGTCGTCAGAGTCTCTTGGAAGTAATGCAAAATCACAAGTGGATTCATCTTCCAAAAGCTGTGTCATATCACGATGATATGTTGATTCAAATGGAATTGACTCAACAACCTTGCATGCTTTAAAAGCAGGTAAATTGGTGCGAGCTACGGGTGTATTCGCATATAAGTGCTCAAGAATAGCTTGGATAGTATTTGGAGGGAGTTGCTGAAGCTTTGCGAGCGCTTGAGACGGGTCGCGGGCATAAAACGCCCATCGATGGCGAATTAGAGGCTCATAAACATGAACAGACCAACCACTTCGAGATTTGATCTCTATCATTTGTGATGCCCAGGGAAAAGAACTTTGAGATGTCATTGAACCAATAAAAACTGTTTTGTATCGGTTAATGTAAATCTTTGAAAATGTGGTTCGGTAAAATAATCGTTTATAACAAATTTCTGATAAACTGGATTCTTTCTCCCATTTTTTGTGTTAGGAGGTTTATCAGGAGGGGTCTTTTTTGCTCCTTTGTCCTAGGATGATCAACAACAGCAAAATATGCCAATAATGAGAGGTATTGTTGTAGTGATTCAGGTGCGAGGATTCTTGGCATATCTGGCTCCACAACTTTCAGTTCATTTGGTCTGGTACACTTCTGTGTAACAACTCTGAAAACTTCTCCGTTTCTGGAAACAGAAACAACACGAGATGATTGAAATACTGAAGATCCTGCTAAATAACGAGAATGATTCCAGTTGGCAGGTGTGTCAGAGAAAACAAATGTGATTGGAGAGTCTTCAATATATCCATCAACAAAGACAATTTCGAAAAATGAGAAGGCAAACTGGTGCGATAAACATGAAAAAAAGCTTCGGAAATCAGATTCTGATGCTGATTCATTAACACAAGGTATCCTAACTGGGATTTTTACACAAAGGATATCAAAACCCGCAAATTTAAGATTCGGCGACGAGGCAACATCTTTATAAATAGAGAGATCATACAAAAACGACAATGATTTCGATTTGACCTGTTGATCTCCTGGGATTTGGAACTGCGAAAATAGATTATTATTTTCTCGAGAAAATATTTCATGAATTTGAAGAATATCACTTTTTGGTGTTTTATCTGATGAAGGACCAGAAATCGTCTCTGCAGGGCTTATTTGAAAAGCAGTCATTCCAAACGATGCTCTAATCACAACTGAAAGTTCATCAGATTTAGAATAATAAAATGAAATAATGGATTCTGAACTTTTGTTGAAATAAATATCTATAAAATGTGATGAATCTCTGATTTTTTGTTCATCTTCTGGGTATATATTCTTAATTAGTAAATGTGTTATTACAAATCCTAGATAATCCTTAAATATTTCAAATTCTGGTTTTATCATCAGTTCCTTTATTGCGGACAAAAAAATAGTAATCTCTTTCCATATAACTGGACATGATATAATGGATGGTGTAACTTTTGACAATTCCAAAAATATCAAAGATATTGTAATAACCATTTGAGGAGTATTGCTGTATTTTCTAAACACAGAAAAAAGCAAGATTATGATGCTTTGAAGATCATAAATATTTTGTTTTTGAAAGTGTAAAAAGAATCCAAAAATTAAGACAGATGATGCTGCAAAAGATGCAGTTCTTTCAAAGGTTGATGTTAACAAAAGTTGTAAATACTGATGATACACTTTTAAAAATATATTGCTGTTAGGCAACAAACATAAAAATACCATTCTTTGTAAGAGGCTATCATCCCTGGGTAAAACCTTCAAATCCAAAGTGTTGTCTAATTTTTCAGCTAATTGATACAATAACAGAGACTTGTTACTGTTCATAACATGAGAGAATTGTATAAGGTTTGATACTAATGGAATCCAATCAGGTTTGAGATAATCACTTCGTTTTATAATTTCGCTAAAAATAGAATTTTGGGATGATATGAAAACCAAATCATCAATATTGCGCCATAATAAACTAGGATTTTCTCCTGAAAATCGAGAAGAACAATTCAAAACGGCAATCTTATTATCAACAATACTAGATTGAATAAGGTATTTTATGTATTTTGTAAATACAATACTCCATTTAGAACCATCTTGCATGTATCCACGAGAGAAAAATAAAAAAAACTCTGTCATATGCATTATTACAGAAACTCCATATGAAAAACTCATTTTGAAAATACAATCAGCGATTAGTTCCAAAATTGGATCGAGTTGAATTTTTGAAATGTACTGCTTCTCTGCAATTGATTGATTCTGTCCAATATTGGTATTAAAAGTCGAGAATGTTAAAAAGCTAATTGATGATTTTCCTGTTTGACTCTCATATATCCTTGTTATTTTCCTAATTGTGGAAAAGACATTCATTATGTGAATCTTATCACAATTAAAATGAAGCATAGAATTGATGACATTACATATTAAAGAATCCCAATTATGATGAAGGTTCTGTTGGTTCGATTTAATAGACACATTGAGAAAATTTTGCAATGTAGATTCAATTCCATTTTCATCAAGTATGGCATCAAGATAAAAATTAATGAAACGATCTGATAATGGTTTTGAGCAAGCTATTCCAATACATTGGGAGATTGAGTTCATAACAGTGGTCCATGTTGTTGAAGAGAAACTCGAACCAAAATTCTTCATAAAGTTGAGCAATTTTTCCGTAAAAACTAAAAAATCGGAAATGTTCGAAGTTTTCTCAAAAACTTTTGGCATATAACAAAACAAATCGGATATTATGGTATTAAGTGATTCTGTATCAAGTATTGGAGGATCATGTAATAACCATCTTTCTAGAACTAATATTGATTTTGCAGCTAAAACTCCTTTCAATCCAAACAAAAACACCTGAAAATGAAACTTGCGATTATAATCGCTTTCTAGCCTGGTTTTCCAGTCCAAATCTGGTTTCAAAAAAGATTCTAATATCGTTTTTACAATTTCTTCGGAATTTTCCTGAGGAAACAGTTCTAAAACAAGGAAATTCATATCAAGGTTTCGTCTTTGTTGCACTTTTTGGAAAAAATTTTCTTCAATCTCATTAATTCCACTTGAGAATCTCCTCATTATAGTATTCGAATCATGAAAATTTCATGATTCGAGTTTCTATTTGAATTTCATAATATTTTTACATGAATTAGGATCAAAATGGTTCATTTAATGAGCAAATAGCTGCGGAAAGATACAATCAGACTAAGAGATTGGAAGACCTCATGAAGATCAGATCTATACCAAACGTATCGATTGATTGACCCACATCATTGGACATTCTGTCACACTCGCATTACCGAATTCTATTGAATCTTAAAAAAAATGTGTAAGGAAAAAATCACATTAATAGGAATTCCCCTTTCATTACAAATCAATAATTATCCTTTTTTATGAATCTGAAGAAATCATGTGGAGATCATTGTCAAAAAATGGATCAGATTCGATAAAATGAAAGATAGTCTTGTGAGCAATGATTTCTTTGAATTTTGACCATGAGACACTTTTGGCAAATAAAATTCATCTTTTTATTTATCATTATGAATAACCAAAAAGTAAGCGGGTTTGTTTATATATCCATGTCACTAATTACTATCCTCACATTTTCTTTCGCAATGATAGCAATTCCAAAATCGGGTGCGTTTTGTCCGAAGGATTGTTTCAATTATCCGTATTTAAATTCATTTTCTCAATATCCCCGAGATTTCATTTGGATGTATCTGGGAATTGTTTTATTTATTTGGTTTTATGTATTTATTCTTGTTATTCACAAGAATACTCCTAAACCAAATAGGATATTTAGCAGGATTGGTTTGTTTTTCTCTGGTTCAACAAGTTTAATCATGATAATTGACTATTTTGTTCAAGTTTCGGTTGTACCTGTTAGCTTGAAAAACAATGAAACCCAAGGACTTCCATTGATAATTCAGTATAACCCTCATGGGGTTTTTATTGCGCTTGAGGAAATTGGTTTGATACTTATGAGTATTAGCTTTGCTTTTGTTGGATTTGTTTTCGATGGGAAAGACAAATTAAGTCGAATCATCAAGTACCTTTTATGGATTCCAATTATTGTTACATTATTCTCATTTATTCTTATCACATATCAGTATGGATTGGATAGAAAAGACCGCTGTGAAGTCATTATAATAAGTACTAACTGGATTGTGTTAATAATTAGTGGCTTTCTCATCAAATCACATACTAATCAGAGTAAAAAACGCGAAGATTAAATTACACATGGTTCATTAGCTTTTTATTCAATGAAAACTAGTTTTCATTATTGGAATTGAAACTTTCTCAGTTATTGTTCAATGATCCATAAAAAAATCCCATGAGTGATCCAACACAAACTAATCAAACTCAATATTCAAACCATAATAAAATGTCAAGACATATTTCTAAAAAGTAATAATCCTTTCATATACATTCATTATATTAATCAAGATTCAATAGAAGACCACCAAAATGATTTTTTATCGAGGTTTCGTAGCTCAGCAGGTTAGAGCGTAGTGCTTATAACGCTAAGGTCTAGGGTTCAAGTCCCTGCGTAACCATTTTTTTATTGTCTAAATGAAGATCTAAATAGCTTTAGTTTTACAATTCTTTTTCATAGACAAGATAAATGATATTCAAGTTCTTAAAATTTTTATCTTCAATTCATCTTGTTTGATAATTAGAAGAACAAATGCAAATATCTTTCAGAAGCATACTTTTTTCAGATAAATGAAGCAAATATCCGAAAACCTTTTGTTATGGAGGTAATTTTTGCAAAATAAAACAAAAAAATTATTTGCTGATACATGAGTATGGGACTTGTCCCTCAAAACATGAGTTGATGATTCATTTTATCACAATTTTTGACACAAAAATCAAAGAGAAAATGGAGAAAATTTTGATACTCCTATATTTTGCTAACTCTCAGATATGCTCAAAGGTTCAAATAATTCGGCGGAAGTCTGCATTGAGCATTATATTATGGAATTCATTGGATTTAATCATGATTATTTCTCAGTGCCATAAAAAATTTTTTTATGGTTTCTTTGAACTTTTATCGTCCCCACATTAATTATTGTTATGTTTTATATGTATTTGTCTCTATCCAAACTCATGGCAAAGTTTGTCCGGGAATGCTAATATAAATCAATGTAGCTTTAGTAACGTTCATAGTCCTTCTCAAAATGGTGGGGTTATCTTGTTTTCAGGTTCAACTTTAGAAATTGGTTTTTCTTCGTTTTTATCTTGCAGTGGAAGTGTTGGGGGAGTATTATTCTGCACAAGTACCAATTTTTCTTTATATGAAAACTATTTTAATAACTGTAGTTCAACAAGTCATAATGGTGTTTCTTTTGTTCAATCAAAATATCTGAATCTTTTATGTAATTCAGTGAGTTATTGTAAATCTGATACATATCATATGATGAATCTTAATTCTCAATCATCTTCGGCTTTCAGGAATTACAATCATTCATTCACAAAATCTGGAGCCAATGATATTGTATTAAAATGTGACCAGAGAGTGTTAAACAAATATTGGATGATTTCTAATGTCATTAATAAAGAGATTGGAGGATTAATATACATAAATGCAGGAGAACATTATATGGAATATATAAAAATCGTAGACTGTGTGTTTGGTAGTCAGGAAGGACTAATTGTTCAGAATTCCCATTCAGTTGTTACTGGATCATTCTTTTATATTTGGAATTGCAGCAAAGTTAATTATAAAGTTAACTATAATACTGGTGGAGTATTAAATGTTAATAATTCCATTGTTGAATATCCTCAATATCTCAATGCAGATTATTCTTACAATATTCACTCTACAGGCAGCTATTATTTTAATACTTTTGACTGTTCAGATAATAATAAATACCAAGAAACATATGGATACAATACAATCAATATTCATCAGTACTTTTTGATTTTAATTCTATTATAAGTAAAACAATAATTCAATCTATTATTATGTTAGATGAATCATACTCATAGTATAAGCTCTTTATTTAAATCCAATCGATTGATAAATACAATATTAGAATTGATATCAAAAATCTGTAAATATGATCGAATTCATTTATTTTATTACATCTTTGCAAACATATTAAACCACAATACCCATGAAATTTTAGAATTAAGTTAACCTAATGTCAGAATTACCCCATCAATTAATTGATTAAAACAAGTATATCAAGTATACCTGGTTTGGCCATACAGGGTGATTATATCCAATAAATAATTATCATTCCTATCTATTGGATTCTAATAATAATTTATTAGAATCCATCCAATCTGGTTTTAATTAATGGTAAACATAATAAGAAAGATACTTAATAATGGATTACGCATAGTATCTCCTAAATAAATCGTCCCAGAAGAGCCATTTTGGAGGAATGGTGATTGGTTTCTGCTTGAGAAGCTCTCTCGCAAGATCGTATGATTTGATTGTTACACCATATTTTTCTGAAAAGTATTTATTACACACAATATTCATTTTAGAATGAGATGGTATTCCTCGTTTCTGAGTAGGGTAGAAATAGGCCGCATCCACCAAATCTTCAACATGCACTACAGTAATATTTGCATATCTAAGATATAGAGTTGCACTCAATAAACATAAATTAGAATGAAATCCAAAAAAAATAACATTCCTAAAACCCCTTCCACTTATTATGGCTGCCATACTCTTAAAGCTCTTAGCAACCAAATCTCCAGAAGAAATAGAAACACTTGGATTGGGTCTTTGATCTCGCATTTTACCATATCTCTGATATTCCGAGTATATACACTTATCTTTAAAACCAGGAATGTAATCTTGGTGTAATTCACCAGACCATGGGTAATTGTTTTGAATTTCTTTTGTCATCCCTTTTTCTTCAATTTTTCGACTTTTTTCTCTAATCATTTCATATGTGGAGTTCTTTAATCCTTTCCAATTGAGGTGAAGAACGGTAAAACCCCTTGATCGAGCAATATGCAACATTTCGTTTATCCTTGGAGCAAAGAAAAACTCTCTATCGTTATAATAAGGACACCAATGAGACTTCCATGAATCTACATAAAAAACAGTGTTTTTCGAATTAATCCTGAGATCATCAAAAACAACACGACCATTTTTATCGTACCTCAATACAGACACCGTTATTGAGCGTTTGGTGTGTACAAACTCGTAATACACAATTGATAGCACAGCAAAAAATGAAACAATGATAATTCTCATATCATATTAATACAAGAACAGGAGAAACTAAAAGAAAAGAAATAATAGCAACAAATACAGTCATGGTCACTTTTAAATCTCATTTAGGATTTTCCATTATGGAGAATATCGAGTAAATCTTTTTATTAGATAATATATTTGGTATAGAATTCTATCTCTAATAGTACGGTGAAAAATTTATTGCATTTTCGGAGATTTTTTGTTTCTATTGTTAATAATCCCAATATGTGCTTGTTTTCCGAAAGTATCATCAGGAGGAAACCGAATATAAGAATTTATTATATATGATTGGTTGTATTTAATCGTGAAATGGCTATTGCAGTTTTTCACTGTTTTGATGAAAAATGATAATCTCAGAATAAATGGATATACAATATCATTACTCACTTTAAATTCATATCTAAGGGTACTAATAAATATGACTATTCGAAAAAATGTTTTTTAGATTTCTTGAAATTTTTCGGGAATTCTGGTTTTCAAGATTGATTAATTAGAACCAATATAATCACTAATCCACAACCATATTTGCCAGGATGGCGTGATTCAGTAACAACAACCCAAATAAAAAATCCAAGAACCGATATAAGAAGCCACTATATTGGCTTTCTTTTTTTTTTCAAAGCTTAACAATTTCCACTTCATGATGAATAATTTTTCAATAGAAGACCACCAAATTGATTTTTTATGGAGGTTTCGTAGCTCAGCAGGTTAGAGCGTAGTGCTTATAACGCTAAGGTCTAGGGTTCAAGTCCCTGCGTAACCATTTTTTTATTGTCTAAATGAAGATCTAAATAGCTTTAGTTTTACAATTCTTTTTCATAGACAAGATAAATGATATTCAAGTTCTTAAAATTTTTATCTTCAATTCATCTTGTTTGATAATTAGAAGAACAAATGCAAATATCTTTCAGAAGCATACTTTTTTCAGATAAATGAAGCAAATACCAGAGGGAGTCCTTGACTCTACAAAGATAACAAGAAATTTTCTGATTAATTAGAGTGAGAATATCCATGAAAACAAGAGTTGGGATTCTTTTATGAATTATTTTTTATATATTAGTAATAAATGATTTATCAAAAGAAGAGTTAATACAATACTGATTAGAAAATTATTACCATCATTTATAATCTGTTTTAAAAACCTTTTCAAAAAGGGACACCAGTTGAATAATCGTAAAGAATTGATTTTCAATTTGTTCGATACTTCTCGGAAATAATCTTAAAAAAATGAAAATGATGGGAATAAGTTGTTTTACAAATACTTCTGGAAATTTGTCCCAATAATCATTTGATTATTGGGACAATTGCCCTGTATGATAGATTATTTCTGGTATTTCATCAATATATGGACCAATTACTGAAGAAATTACCCTATTATTGAATTTTTGTGAAATGATTTAAGTTAAATCATTTAACCACAATATGTCAATTCAAGGGGAATAAACACTTTTTAGTATTGTTATGGCAATTTTTATATTAACGTATTTTATTGAAAAATTCTCACTTTGTGAATATCGACCATTTTTGTATTAATTAATGGATTTTTTAAAAAATTGCCAAAAACTTGACCATAACTGTTCACTTAAATGCTAGCTAGTTTCTTAGTGTTGTGTAGTTCAGCTATCCAATATATAACAAATCAAACATACCAAATCGAGAGATACACTTATAAAATGGTGGCAGGTGACACCATCTCCATTACACTTCCTGGGGATTTTGTTTTAAGGATTACTGAGGGTACTTTGTCAGCTTCAGCTTCTGCTATCAATCAAATTGATTATATGGTTTGGGCAAAAGGATGGGCTACGGTTGATGCAACTGATTCATCAACAGTTGTTTTTTCAGTATTTATGATTCGTGATGAGTATGATGTTATTGCTACAGGGAAATATAGTGCAGAATACCCTGCTGAATGGTTTTCTTCATATAGAAAAGGATGTATTGGTCTTTATACTGTTGATAAAGCAGAATACACTCTGAGGTATCGTATGTCACCAGGAGATTTGATATATGTATATGGTCCAATTCATAATGATGTATATGGGATATATAATTCCTCTAGTTCTATCAAAATTTATGAAAACAAATTTGAAAGCGAAAAGCTTTTGTTTTGCATGTTCTCAACGAGCTCTGATCCCCCTTCATTATTTGAGATCTCAAAACCATATTCATTTTTGGATATTTTTTACATTGTTATCAGTATTATAGTTGGTCTATTTTTGCTTGTTGCAAGTTGTTCATGCTGTTTCTGTTGTTGTATATGCTGCAGAAAGAAAGGGACTGTTTACAATTCATCATCAGGTTCAAATGAAATACCAAGAACACAAGCTCAATATTCAGCACCACCTCCACATATGTACTCAGCTCCTCATTACTCTCAAAACGCCCCATCTTTTGGAGTTCCAGGATCTTCATCACCAATGCCACCACCACAAAACCAAAACATGGGATATCAAGTTCCACCATATTCTTATGGTGTCATTAATCAAAACAATCAAGAATTAAAACTTTGAAACTGTCAACATGCAAGCACAACATTTCAATCTTTGGATCTGTAGGAATGAGTAAGAAAGAATAGCCCTAATATTATTGAAGTGAGTGGATAATAAATATTGAATAATGATATATCATTATAGAAAAATTGCTTTGCTTTGATTATGATTAAAACAAGAAGCATTGAATACCTAATAGTAAATGAAATCCTGTTGCATATCCATTTAGTGATGTAGCAACAAATAACGAATTATTAAGCAGTTAATTAACAAAGAAACCACGAAGTCTGGTAATAAATTCTAGAAAAATTGATGAAAAGACATTAAAAGTGAGTTATTTCCAATTATGATAGAATAATTTGTTAAGATGATTCAAACATGTGATTTTATTCAAAATTTTGGTATTAAATCAATATATTTAACCCAAAACTCAATAAAAATGAAAATTTGAAATTATTTGGGTGATGATTTTTTTTAAGATGGTTTGATCAGCAAATATCGAATCATAAAAACCACCCATATTTATTGATGATATTATAAAATTTAAACTTAACATGATCTAGTTTGGATAGTTGATAATATAATTTTTAAGAGCATTAAAAACCAAAAAAGATCTAAAAAAGATTTTTCAAGCGAGTAACTTCCATTTACTAAGAGAAAAACGCAGAAAACGATTTTTATCTATTGTTATTTTCAAATGCTACTTTTCAATCAACAGTTTTAAATAATTGGAGAAATATGCCCTGTATTGATGAACTGGATTGATAATTCCTATGTTTCTGAGTTAAGAATCTAAGTGTAATGTCAATTTTGTTTCAGATGGATGAGAAAGTTGCTTTTGAGGCCTTTCTTTTTGATGATGAAAATGAAATTATGGTGAATGATGTAGATTTTTGTGTCGATCGAATAGTTATATTACCAAAGATTCGGCCTCATTTACTTGAAAAAGCAGTGAGATTTTCTTCCTTGTAATGTCAGATCGCTGATTTTCGCCAAAAAATATTAGAGAAATCTAATGAATGCCCAGTTTTGATATATCAGCTATTCAAACGAGGTATTTTTGTTTTTGGAGAAATCAAACCATTCTTGAAAAATAGAGATACTTTCATGTTAAGTTATTATTTTCGGAAAGAGATCGACGATTTTGGATCTTTTATCCAATGCAAGTATATGCCTTATGGTTTCGACCAATCAATCAGCAATAATGAAGACATTATTGATCAATTGATCGAATATGGTTTTCAACCTTCAAGTATTGAGTATTGTCTCAAGTATGATGTTATTGATGATTTGGTAGATATCAACATTTTGAATCAAAAAGCAATATGGAGTCCATTTGAGTGGAGTTCCAAACCAGAATATCTTGATCTTTTATCCTTTTCAGGTTTTTTTGGTTCTATCAAGTGTTTTAAACATTTACTATTGAAAGGATTTAAAATGAATGAGAATACTAGATCCATGGTTGTATGTGGTGGTTGTTTAGATCTGTTCCATTTATGTCAAATCCCACCAATTTTTACTCCAGAGAATGTATGCAGAGCATCCGAGTTTTGTCATTTATCATTATTAACTTTCATGTCTGAAAATGGAACCGTGATTAATTCAAAAGATAATGGTTTTGGGATTTCATATATGATAGAGCTCCTCTTCATTTTGCTTCTCAAAAAGGTCATCTTAGTGTTATTGAATTCCTATTGAATCAAAAAGAGGAAATCAATGTGATTGATAAGAATGCTTTGATTGTATTTGTAAAGAGACTCCTCTTCATTATGCTGCACGAGAAGGTCATCTCAGTGTTGTAACAAATCTAGTTAACAAAAAAGCTGATCTGAACTCAAAGAATAATGATTTTAGGTATTATTGTTTTATTCGACTCCTCTTCATTTAGCTGTCATAAATGGTCATCTAAGTGTAGTAGATTATCTAGTTAATCAAAAGGCCGAAATAGATTTAAAAGATAAATATGTTGAGATCTCGGATTTTCTAATTCTCCTCTTCATTTAGCTATTATTCATGGGCATCCTAGTGTTGTTGAATGTCTAATCAATTATAAAGCTGATCTAAATATAAGAAGCTATGATGTTGTGTTTTTTTGATTGACTGGACTCCTCTTCATCAGGCTGTCCATTATTGTCAGTATAGTGTTGTTGAAATGTTAGTAAATCAAAAAGCTGATATAAATGCAAAAGATAATTGTGGCGATTATTATTATTTCATAACACTCCTCTTCATTTAGCTACAAGATTCGGTCATATTAGTGTTGTTGAATTACTAGTTAATCGAAAAGCTGATATAAATGCAAAAAATAGAAATACTGGATGATTTAATTTAATGAGACTCCTCTTCATTTATCTGCCATTTATGGTTATCTTAGTGTTGTTGAATTTCTTGTTAATCAGCGAGCTGAACTAAATGAAAAAGATAAAAATTCGAAAACACCTTTAATATTAGCATTTGAAAAAGGATTTACGAAAATTGTTGAATTCCTCGAGAGAAAAGGAGGAGAATAAGCCAAATGAGGATATAATACAATTTTTACTTGAATATATTATCGAAGAATGTTTTAATATATTTCGATAAGATTGAGTGGCTATCAAATAAATTGGGATAAGGGAAACCAAATGTAGAAAGGTTTTATTTGGATTTTTATGTGTTTGGAGTGAGAAATGATGGTTAAAAGTATCAAATTAATTCTTAAACGAGGAGAATTTTCCACAAAATCTGAAAATACCTGGATAATTATAATAAACTCATAGTACTTGTGAGTGATTTATTCATGTTGTTTCTAACTTTTGGTGATGATCGAGAATTCCGATAATTTGTCTATATATCCTTCTCATTAACTTATGATGCTACAATAATATATCTGAATTAAAACAATATACAAGTTCATAAAAAAGATGGCATTTCTCGTATAAGTTCCTTGTGTCCAAAAACCATGGCACTTCATTTATATTTTGTATGTGATATTTGGTATGAGAGTTATTATAAATGGAGACATCATTCATTATTTTCTCCTAATATCTAAAGATTTATATACCCCAGTCTCATTTTCAAACTGTAAATCAATTACTCATAGAATTCTTTCATGTGTAAAGAGCATATTTCAAGCAACTTTCTGCTATTTGGTGAATAAAAATACATTGTATACAAATTGTAAGTGCTCGATATTTGTGTTTCAGTTAATGACTTCATTGGTTCTTTTTCTTATCATTATGTTTACAACTTTCCCATTAATCAAAGTTTTTTCCCCCTATTCCAATGATCAAATAATTGGGGGATATATTTTTTATTTGTCATATTATTCTCATAACTAATTCTAACGTATTTTATTGAAAAATTCTCACTTTGTGAATATCGACCATTTTTTGTATTAATTAATGGATTTTTTAAAAAAATTGCCAAAAACTTGACCATAACTGTTCACTTAAATGATAGCTAGTTTCTTAGTGTTGTGTAGTTCAGCTACCCAATATATAACAAATCAAACTTACCAAATCGAGAGATACACTTATAAAATGGTGGCAGGTGACACCATCTCCATTACACTTCCTGGGGAATTTGTTTTAAGGATTACTGAGGGTACTTTGTCAGCTTCCGCATCTTCTTCCACTCACATTGGATATATGGTTTGGGCAAAAGGATGGGCTACGGTTGATGCAACTGATTCATCAACAGTTGTTTTTTCGATATTTAGGATTCATTCTCAGTATGAGGTTATTACAACAGGGAAATATAGTGCAGAATACCCTGCTGAATGGTTTTCTTCATATAGAAAAGGATGTATTGGTCTTTATACTGTTGATAAAGCAGAATACACTCTGAGGTATCGTATGTCACCAGGAGATTTGATATATGTATATGGTCCAATTCATAATGATGTATATGGGATATATAATTCCTCTAGTTCTATCAAAATTTATGAAAACAAATTTGAAAGTGAAAAGCTTTTGTTTTGCATGTACTCAACTAGTTCCGTTCCCCCTTCACTATTTGAGATCTCAAAACCATATTCGATTTTAGAAATATTATATTATGTTGTGGGAGGTTTAGTAAGTCTATTTTTGCTTGCTGCATGTCTTTCATGTTGTTTCTGTTGTTGTATATGTTGCAGAAAGAAGGAAATGTTAAACAAATCATCATCTGGTTCTAATGATGTAGCAAGGGCTCAATATTCAGTACCACCTCCACATATGTACTCAGCTCCTCATTACTCTCAAAATGCCCCATCTTTTGGAGTCCCAGGATCTTCATCACCAATGCCACCACCACAAAACCAAAACATGGGATATCAAGTTCCACCATATTCTTATGGTGTCAATGATCAAAACAATCAAGAAGTAAAACTTTAAAAACCATAACTCATTTTAAAGGATATATGGATTATAATTTCCATTTTCATTTTGATACGCTTGCTGGTACGGATCAACAGCACCATAAGAATTTGAAGGAACTTGATATCCCATATTTGGATTCGGGGGAGATATCATGGGATTTGGCACCATTGGAGGTGTCATTGGGGGAGGAGATCCCGGAACGCCAAACGATGGACCATTAGCATAGTATGGAGAAGGTGAGTATATTTGAGGCTGAGGAGCATGATGATTTTCTATTTGTGGGGGTTGAATGATTACTTTTGGTTTTGGCTTCGAACTTGACGAAGAAGTTGAAGACCTCTTCTCTGGATTTTTGCATGAGGCAGAACAACACACAGTGCAGCAAACGAACCAAACAATAGCAGCAATAATTGTTGAAAGAATTGCATAGAAACTGCTGTATGAAGATTCAACGTAATCTATTGCTGATACTTGGAACTGGCTTGGTGAAGAGTAACTTGTGCAATACATGCAAAACAGCATTCTTTCGCCATCAAAGGTTTTTTCATAATATGTTGATGAACTTGAAGAGCTATATGTCTTATTGAGCGAACCGGAGATTGGACCGTACACATAAACATCATCGGATGAAGACATTCGGTATTTCAGAGTGTAAGTCATCTTCTTAACAGGATAGAAACCAATGCATCCACTGAATGATGATGTAAGCTCACTACTAGGGTAAGAAACAGAAGACTGGCCATACCTAATTATATCATATCCTGTTGGAATTCGAAAAATGTTAAACGAAACACTCACATAGCTAGTTGCTTGAACAGTAGCAGCCCCAGTGGCCCAAATTGATACACCACTAGATTTTGAAGGGGCAGTTACGACTGCATCCGGGTACCCATTCGTAATTCTAACAACAAACGATCCCGACAATGAAATATCAATTTCATCACCACTACTCATAGAGTATGTGTAATTTTCAATTTGGTAAGTTTGATAAGAAATATAGTATGTCGTAGATGCAACCAAACCAAAGAAACAAAACAACATTAAATTTCTTTATTTGGCGGCTTCTTCGTTCACAACTTTTGACAAGTTTTTTTGTAACAAAATTTATCGATAAAATTCTCATTTTCAAAGCTTTATTTGATGTTTGATTCGGGATATTTTTCGGGATATCCTTATACTATAGTGTTTTTGATGAATGCTGAATTTGTGCATCAGAGGGACTTAACAAAAATTTTAGAAGAAATATATGATGGATTGGATAAATATAAACAAAATTCTCGTGAAAATACAGACTTTTTTGTTGATGAACTGAATTCGTTAATTAATCAAGCTGATAGGGACATTCGGTTAAAAACACAGACTATTGTTAGATCTCGTTTAGCTCAGTCACAGCAATTAGGTATTAAAACATTGCCAACAATTCACAAAGTGAAGGTTATTCCATCAGATAAACTTCCTCCAATTCCTGTTTTATACAACGAACCAGTGATTGAAGATTCTTTAAAGAATAAATATGCGCCAGATCCCCCAAAGACAATTAAAAAACCTATTAATCCCATTGCCAGACCCGAGACGAAGAATTCCACCAGGAACAGATCTATGTCAACATCAAGCCGCAGACCATTTTTACCAAAAAGAATAGATCGTTTACCCCATCTTGATATTCATGACCCAACTGCTCCGCCTCCTTCAATTCCAGATAATTCTGTATCACAGCATGGTGTGTTGAGACTTCGAGAATCAAAATTGATGACAGATGAGCAAATTGAAGAAGCTTTTAACGGTCTTCTTTCCGTTAATCCATTTCAGTATGATTTTACTTTTCTTCCAAGCTACTTTAAGCAACCTTATGTACTTGATCCAGGAGCTCCATCAAAAAGATCACCAAAACAATTGGATACAATGAAACTAATGTCCAATTATCAACCAATGGCATCATTGTCATCAACGATTAATCAGCCAAGACCAATACTAGTTTTAATCAATGGAATTCCATTGTCATCATCATTGGAGTTTATATCATTTAGGAGAGCCTTTTCTAACATGTGGGAACAGGTAGAGATTGTTTTAGAAATGATATCCAAGTATTGTGAATCCCATAGTTTGAATCGTACAAGAATTGATGGAAGGGCATTAATAGAACTTAGCAAATTAGATCCAGATGATATTAGCGACGAAAGATTGAAAGGATGTTTCATTGACAATTCTGAGGAAACCAAGAAAAAATCAAAAAAATTTGGATTTGGTTTTATTGGACCCAATGCAGAAAGCAAAGCAGCGACAGTAATACAATCTTTATGGAGGGGATTTTATGCTCGAAGGCTTGTCAGGATGATTCGTAGGAATAATGCAGCAGCAAGGATTATTCAAAGATCGTTTAGATCATCTTTAGCAATGAAAAAGTTCCGTTCTTTTTTCGATACAGAGAAGAAACGCCGTATAAAAGCATTCGAAACATATCAATCAGATCCAAATTCTTATCAAACCACAGGTCCCCATATGTATCTTCATTTAATAGAGGATGGAACATCATGTGAAGTTGGTAGGCTACTGAATCTAAAGGATCATGAAGAGTCATTAATCGTATTTTTTACAAAGAAAACTATTCCCACATCAGTAATGGAGATGATCAGATCTCAGACAAACACACCTAATAGGATTATATTTCATTCACCAACTTTACCCAAATTGCCTAGTTCATTTAGTATTGAATTATCTCTATTTTGTGATACCAAAGCTATCTCAAAAATTAAAGTATTCAGCAATTCCATGCCCATTGTTATTATTCCTAATAAAATGTGTGATGCAATAGTTGATACTGCACTTGCTCTATCTGCTGTTGTAATTTCAACAGGATTAATGCGTGTTTCGATGTATGAGACTAGAGAATCAATAAGAAGGCTGTTGTCTTCATCAGGCCAGCCAATTTTTGAAGGATCTGATTCCATTTATGACCGACAAACATTATGTAGGACTCTAACTGATATTTCTGTAATGAATCTGCATATTCAACAATGGATGATTAGAAATAACTCATCATCTGTAGGGTGGGTAAAAACAAATGAGTTTAGTCTTCTTGAACAGCTTCAGGATCACAAAGAAGTACTTAGACCAGATGATATTGAAAACGATCATTTCCGCGAGTTAATGACACTTAATATTTCTAATGATTTGAATAGCCTAATAACCACAATTAACCAACAAACTGTCCCTGAGTTTCTACGTGAATGCTGGCTTTCTGGCGCCACAATTGAGGCAGCTCCAGTTTTAACCAAAAGCTCTCCTGAAATCGGAATATACATTCCTCCTATTGGTTCTCCGAAAGTAATAGGTACATGGGAAAGGCTTTTTACCGCTCCATTTGAGCCATTTGCTAGAATTCATCCATCCTTTACTGTCGATAAACAAACATTGATTCAACAAGCACAAAAGATTACCTCAGAATGCAGTTCAAAACGACTTATCGGATATAATGTTATAACATACTATTTTAGCCCAAGAACAATACTTAATTCTATCAATGAGGAAGAAGTTAACATGATATTGACAGCAGATGATATAAAAATATCTAGTATTAACCAGGTTCGTTCCCAGCTCACAGCAGAGCATTTTTCCAAACGATTATTTGATGAAGAGTCATTTTCCATGGGCCCTTCAACATATATTTATGTTCAAGAGCATTTGAAACTTCCCGAAGAGGTTGATGTCATTGAATTAATCGAAAAACTCGCAGAGTTTAGTATGCCTATGGATACACGTGTGTTTTTATTTCCTTCATTTTATGATCCTTGTGATATTGGCATGATTGTTATCGAAGAAAACGCAGAAAAACTAGTTACTCTTGTTCATAGAGTGCTTATCATCATGATTGAGAGTCTCTTTAAAATGGAAGATAAGCCTAACCACCCACTTATCTCGTACTGTGCTTCACTAGAATTCCTTAAAGATCAATTTGAAGAAAACAAAGAGATAAAAAGTACTTTCATGGTCAAAAAAGGCATTAAAAAAGATATGAAATCACCATCAATGAAAAAAGTCATTTTGGATCAGGCTGCCACAAAAATCAAAGCTGAGGCACCAGCGACAAAATAAATCTGTTTATTATTCAATTCAAAATAATCGCCAGACAGTTTCTATAAAATGCTTTCGAGTTGGAAGAAATATCCATCCACAGCTACATTTACAGTCCATTCAATGAGGATTCCCTCATATTTCCCAGATTCTTTGCAAGTTGAGTGGAAAAGAGGCGAATTTTCTGGCCTTACTGAACAAGCGTTTGCTAATGATCAGAACGAAATATTTTTCGACAAAAAATTCCGTTGCAAAGTGACTATTTATGTCCATAAGAAAACTGGACAAGTTAGAGAGAAACATATTAATTTCAAGGTAAATAGATTTGTTAATGGAAATCAGAAGAAAGTGTTCGGTGATTTTGATCTTGATATATCACCTTATTTTAATATACCTCCAGCGACAAAAACATATGAAATCAATAATTTGCATTCACAGAAGTCATATATTGTTATATCTGTGACAATCTCTGCATCTGACAAGCCTTCATCATCGTCATCAGGGGCTTCAACTGAAGGAGATTTAACATCCCAAAGTGAAGCTGTTGTTTTACAATCAGATCATCCTGAAGAGTGGGATTTGTCTGATTTAGTTGGTGATGAAAAAGACAAAAGGATTACTGAATTCTTTGCACCAAGAATGAAAGAAAAGGAGGATCGAATATCTTTATCTGATTTTAAGTCAAATCTTGGTGTAAAAAGAACTCAGAACACGAGGTTAAGGTCAAGTTCCACAAAAATGAATGAAAATAATATGCTTATTGGAGCTAAAATAGATGCATTCATGCAAAGAAGACCTCCAGTGCCCGCAAAGAAGAATTCTCCATTTAAAGGCGATAGTAATGCTCCAAATATATTCACAATCCAAGAAGAACCATTCGAATCTCATATTATGGACCAAGCAACAGCAACGAACTTAATGAGATCTGTTCTTATGAAACACTGGGGAGAGTCCCCTGTTTCTTCTTTTGATGTTCCTTTATCATCTATCGCGATTTACTTAGCCATCCAGTATACTCAACTCCTAATAACAGGTTTTTATGACAAAGTTATTTTTACTGAACTTATTGATGACATTGTGAAAAGATATCAAGTTTCAACTTTGGTATCAAGGAGCACAGAGTATGATAGATTTATTATTACTCTTTATCTCATATCTTTGCTCGAAAAAGATACAAGTTTAGATAATAATCTTAAGAAGCAATTAGTATCCAATTTGTGTACTTTATGCACTCATTATCTAGATGGACACATCGAAACAATTTGCCAGCCATTGGATTCAATAGGCAGAAAGCTGGTTAATGGATTATCTGATAATGAAATCATTAGATCTGAAATTATTAAGTGTTTTTCTAGCATTAAGTCTTTGATAAATGCTCCAAAACCAATTATTGATTTAGTATCAATTCGAATACTTCAGTTATTTGATTCCCATATGATCAGTTTCCTTTTGGAATCTCCAATGAGATGTACTCTTTCAAACGCTATTTCCTGGAACTCATTCCTTACAATGATAGAAGGAGATGGAATATATCTTCCATTAATTCGAGAGGCTGTTTCCATATTTATGATGGCACAGGTGTTATGTACCGCTCCTGAAACATCATCAGAGTTTTGTCCATCTTTCCCAAGTGCCATTGTTATGAAACTTTTGGCTAACCAACAACCAGATGATTTTCAACCTAGGTCTAATGATATTATTGCCTTCATGAAGTATCATAATGTTCAAATGGGTGAGATACCACCAGTTCCACTGAAGGAGATTAAAGATTTCCTCTCAATCGTTGAAAAATTAGACATATCTAAGTGGAAAAACATGAAATTTGATCCTGATACATTGGAGTCTTTCTCATACTTGAAAAAGTTCTTTGTTTAAACAGTAAATTCTAGATTGTTCATGGACGAAATTGATAGGATCATTTTTTCTTTGAAACAAGAAGAAGTTCCGAGTTTATCAGATGTTGAACTTGTTTGTAGATTATCATATGATATATTAAATGGGGAGAAAAATGTTATTCGAGTCAAATCTCCTGTCACTCTTTGTGGTGATGTTCATGGGGATTTTGAAGATGTCCTGGAGATATTTGAGATATTTGGGGAACCTCCTGAAGGGAGATATGCATTTTTAGGCGATTATGTTGATAGAGGCCCAAACTCTGTTCAGACATTTATACTTCTATTGTGCTACAAAATCAAATATCCATCAGATTTTTATTTAATAAGAGGAAATCATGAAACATCAAGCTTAAATCAGTATTTTGGTTTCTGTGATGAAGTTCTTTCAAGATATAGCAATTTTAATGCATGGAAGTGCTTCCTAGAAGTGTTTAATGTGCTGCCAGTTGCTGTTTTGGTTGATGACAATATTATTGGTGTCCATGGTGGTCTTTCATCAAGAATTAAGACCATTGATGAGCTTGAATGCATTAATAGGAAACTCGATGATCCCACTCAACCACCTTATAATGACATACTATGGAATGACCCATATGAAGGGCTTGGATTTTCTACATCAGCTAGAGATGGATGCTATCTATGGGGATCCGATGTTACAGAAGAATTTCTCAATCGAAACTCTTTGAAAATGGTAGTGAGGGGACATCAATCAGTGGACGGTTTCACATTCAACCATAATAATCAAGTACTCACCGTTTTTTCTGCACCATGTTATCACTCAACCATTAAAGAAGGCTCGGTTTTGGAAGTAATTTCTCCTGAAAAAATGCAAATCACATCTTTCAGACCCAGAGCTTGGGGGAGAAAGTTACACAATTCAATTTTTGTTGACTTTATTGATGCCATCGACGATAATATAAATCATTGAAAATATTGATAGTCATGTTCAAGTCCTGTCACTTTTCCTTTTTTGGTCATGGCCACCACCTCAGTGTACTACATTGACTGCTCATCACCAGTCTCTGACAACTTCTTCACCCTCCAAGACTTAGTTGAATACCTTCAAAAGCATATGAAGGTTAACGAACTCAAGAATAACCTCGCTAACAAGGTTACCGTTGAAGCCGATGCTAAGGACAAGCGTGTTGTTATCACAGCTAACGTTAAGTACTCCAAGCGTGCTTGCCGTTACTACGTCAGGAAGTACATGAAGAAGATTGATAGACGTGATCAATTCAGGGTTATTCAATCAAAGAAGGATACATACGAACTCCGCCCATACCGTATTTCTTCCAACGAGTAAACATTGGTAAGCCAGAATAAGTCTTTATTTTGTTGAAAATGAGAATGAAAATCCGGATTGATCAGGTCGCTGGAAGTACCCATTTTGGTTTCCATAAGTATTCTGATAATATCCGTTAGGCTGATTCTGATTAGGGGGTTGAGGGAACCCATTTGAAAACTGGTTGTTATAGTTTGGTTGTGGGAATCCATTTGGTGGAGAATTTGGCTGAAAGCCCCATGTGGGTTGTGGGAATCCATTATTCATCTGAGGCTGAGGGAATCCATTGTTCATCTGAGGTTGGGGCATCCCAGGACCGTACTGATACTGAAATGACGTGTTCGGCATCTGGGGGAGCCCAACTCCCATTCCACCACCGCCATTCCTTTGGTGTTGATTAGGCTGAGGAAAAGATTGCTGCTGATAAACATTCTGAAACGCAGGGATCCCATTCTGAGCTAAATGTAGAACTAGATGAATTTTTGCACCATTTTTCAAGCTGCTTAGGCTAGAGATAGATATCCACATATCTTGGACTGTTCCAATCGATAAAGAACTCAAAGTTACAGATGCTTTCCCAATATCATCTTCTGACATTGCATCCTTGTCTTTAATGACTATATCCAAAACATCACTCCGATGATTGCTAACACTAAAATGAAACTCTTCATTCCAATAGGGATGAGATGTTGAATCAACTACCTTGGTTTTAAATACATGATCTCCTACACTTAGCGATACAAATGGATCATAATCGCTCTTTCCATTAAACCGAATGAGGCCCGTAGCATCAACTACACGTACATGAAGCTGCATAAGTTAAAATTTTGTTTATTTGTTCAGTAAGTTTTCTTCCCAAAGTATCGAACATTTTAGGATATTAGGGTCTATTTTTAATGTGTTTGGGAAACGCCAGCAATTAGTATTTTTGAATAACTTTGTTCAGTATCAAGAGAATGAAAACGGGAAAATGGAATTTGATTGATCAGACATATGCGGAAATCAGAGTATATTGTATATATTGCAGATTAACTGATTTTGAAATGGAGAATCATCACAATGATGTAAAACTTTTGCTTTTATCACACCAATTTTCATATCGCGAGATTCCAACTCATTTTTCTCGAAAATTTCCGAGTTATATCTCTTCTTCGAATTCTCAAACATCTATTATTGTTTTTGATGTTTTTTCAAAATTTCAGATCTCAGATATTCCGGATTGGGCTAGTTTTGATGAGTATTTTTGGGATGGCTCTGCTTATTTTTCAAACGAAATTGTTAATCATTTTCGAAGAGCAATGGTTTTATTTTTGAATTACAAATTTGTCGGATTTAAACCTCTCTATTTCTCTGCATACATTTTGGTTACGGACTATGATGAATACTCAGAGCCTTTCATATTAACTTATGTTCCAATTCTAAAAAGCGGACAGATTTGTTTAAGAGTGATTATTCAGAGTTCTCTTAACTTCATTATTCAGAGAATATTTCCTCCCAAAATTGGGACTTATGTTTTAATTCCACCATATGAACACCCTTTTATTGTAGTTGATAGTGAGAATGATATTGTATCTCTTAAGTATATAGATCACACTCGGAAAGAGATAAACTGGTCAAAGTGTGTTCATGTTTCTATGGTATCTCCAAATTTATCAATCAGAAAACATTTCATTGAGAATGCAACATCGTCATTACATATGGCTAAACAATTGAAAAATGATATTAATATGACAAAAAAGCCTTTTTATCATTTTGCAACAAAGAACTATCTAGAATTTCCACCTGAGAACATAGAAATGTTTTTGAATTCCAAGAAAGAATTTAATAACAGTTTTAATGATAGAAGCGCAGAACAGAAAAATTATGAAATTGGATTTCCTGAAATGACTCCTATTCAAATTGCTCACGAGTTGATTTCTGATTTCCAAGAGAGGGATTTAATTCTGGAACAAATATCAATTAATGGACTTTTCCCTTCGCAAAGATGTTCCCCTAGGTTTTTTATTGCTAGCTTTTTATCATTTTTTAGATTTGATTTTGGGTTTTGTTCTTCAAGTCCTCCCAAAGTTATTAGTAATTTGCCATCATTCACTTCGATGAAATATGAGCATCTTGGAATCCCACAAGTTGTTGTCAATAAAGATGGAGCCGAGGTATTGATAGATGCTTCACAAATTATTCAACAATGGGAAGACAAAGTTATACAACCTATTTGTGGAACAAAAAATGCTCATTTTGTTGTTTTTTTCGATTCAGCTTTTAAAGAAAGCCAAATATCCACTTTTTTCTCTATGCTTTCACACAATTATTCCTTATTAGGATTTGGGAAGCTTATTCCATATCCAAAAGCAAATCCATATATATCTGTATTAGAAAATATTGTCCCCGACACTATAAATTCGTTTTTCAAGGAACACTCTTTATCAGAATTTCAACAAGATCCACTATTATCATTTATAGTTGGCCAGCCAATATATGATTCTGGGTTTCTACCTCATACTATTTTATCATATATCAGACCCAAAATGGTATCTAAAGCAACTGAAATGGATTTTAAGACTTTATCATTTGTAGTTTATTCAAGAATCAGACTATTTGTTCCCAGACCATATGGTATGATAAATATTTCCACAAATGAATCTGCCTCAATCTTTTTTGGGTTCAGGTATCAGCCCCCATTTTTGCTTAAACGGAATCATGATCACATATCAATACATGTCAGTTGGGATATGAAGACTGATCTCACAGCATGGCTTGATGATATAGGGTCGATTCTCCATGTTTTGCCAGTTCAGTCGCTTTCTAGGATATTCGAGTTAATGAAAAACGCTCAAGACTTTTTAAAGGGTATTGATATACGATTCACATTATCAGTTCTTTCTGAAGGTATTTCTAAGCAGACATATGATCAAATTATGTATGAGGCTAGGCTTATTAAAGAAAAGCTGACCCTATTTACAATATTCCCAACATCATCAATACAATGTGTTCTATCTGAACAATGTGATGATGACATAATAGTTTTTGACACAATGGAACAAACATATGAATTAGAGAGACACAATTATATGAAACCAGAAGAATCATGTTACGTATTATCAAAACACAAACCATCATACACAGTATCTCTTTATACAGGTGATGCATGGACAAATTCCAGAAACATACTGACTGATCAAGTTAGAGGATGGTCACATTTATCCTGGTTGTCAGTCAAACCTGGTTCAGAAAAAAGGACCATATCATATCCCCCTCATATTGCTGCTCTTCTCAGAAAATGTCACCCTGAAACAGATATTATGTGCAAGTTCGAGTTCTTACCTCAAAATGAAAGAATATAAAAATGATATTATTAAAATCGTGGACATTTATTGTTCTGCTTTCGGTGAGGCAGGGCGTGTTTCAGGTACGATTGTCCTTGGTTTATAAGGATTATTCGCTATTAGCCAATTTGCAAGATACCTAACAGGATCTTCTGGCTTTTCTTTACAAATTATTGTTAGTCCTTTTAATAATGTAGGATAAACTCTATCTTTGATCTTATTTACCTCTGGTGGAAAGCTGCTCATTTGGTTAATAACGTAATTTTACAATAACCGTTAATTTACAATGTAAATATTAAAAATCACCAAAGTGCCTTCAAACTTTATCGATTATGTAAATATTGATGTAAACATTGTGCACGCATTTTGTTTAAGGATATATATACAGTTTTTAGCAAATATAAGTTTGAATGGACGGTGAATACATTTTTATATTTAGAGTTGATGTGGTTTTTTCCGTTTTCCAGCACTGTTCTTTTCTACCTCCCAAATAACACTTAACGAAATATAATCCTACTCTAATATTGAACATATGTTAGTATTGAAATACTATGAATCTATTTAAAAAATTAGTCTTTTTGTAATGAAACTCTATTAGACATAACATCGTTGATACTTTTATTAATCAAATAACAACCCTTGGTATGTTAAAATATCTTTTCATAGGAAAAGAATTTTGTATTTTGGGAACAAGGTTATCATATAATACTTAGAAATTCCAATATGATCGGGAAAAAAATAGATCAGAGTCATCTTTAAAACCTGAATTCGGCTTTAGCACCATAAGATGTTCCTCTTCCATCGCGACTGACAGAAACACCCCATGATCCATCTTTGGTTTGTTGACCATAAGAAGCAGTAGCACCCCATCCAGAACCAGAACTCTTTGTGACATCAACACCATAAGAGTGACCACTCTTGCTTTGTCCAGAGTATGAACCAGTCGCACTCCATCCACCAGAACCATATGTTCCACTAATTCCATATCCATTATCTTCTTCTTTTTGAACTCTCCTTCTTGATACATGATATGGTGTTCTCAATGAATGATCATGTTTTACAATTCTTCTGCGAATGAACTTGGGTTTCTCATCATCACTTCTCATTATTCCTAAAGCAACAAGAGCAAAGAACATTTTTGAAAAATGATGTATTTTGATAAAGCTGAAATGTCACACATTTTTAAGAATTTCTTTTGGCAATTGACATCAAGTTTTCTGATATACTGTAAATATTTTATTCTTAGATTTATGAGTTCACTTTGACTCCTTCGATAATCTGTTTATGTTTTTGTAGCATATCACATTGGAATCATTTCAATATTAACTTGATTGGTTGATAGTCCTCAGATTAGTGCTATCATTCGATATTTTACCATTAAATAACCATTTTATTTGATGAGTTTGTCTTTATTAGTTTGAATAGAATTGATCAGTAAATATTAGCGGAAATGTTTCTTCATTTTTTTATTAATAATTAACTATTCATCTCGAAAAAAATCTCTGAATTTATGATATCTTAAGTTTAATAACCAAAATTAGATCTATTTGACAAATGATTATTGATCCGAGTAAATTGTTAATCAAACAATCACAAAGGATTGGGATAAAAACACCAACAAGTATGACGATGTTCTGATTCTTATAGTCCATGGGATCAATGCATCACAATTCATTGGACTCATTGGATTTTGAAAATTAGAATTAAAAGAGCAGCCAGAATCAACATAACATTGAGCGGTATTGATTGATGATGTGTCAAAAAAAGAAGATTCAAACCAAAGAATTTTTGAACCACATAGATTGGAAAATGTGTTACTGATAAAACAGCAATTCTGAAAATAACACTTTGTGCCTGTTGAAGAGACTACAAAAGTAGAGAATTGATTCGAAATAAAATTAATATACTGAAACAATGCAATGGCGTTTTGTTGGCACATTATCATTCTGTTTCCTGTTAAATACGACATTTGACTGAATGATATTACTGGGTTCAAAGAAATAAAAAACTGAAATGATGACCATTGATAATTTGGTGAGTGATACAAAGAAGAATTAAGATGTTTGACATCAATAGTTTCACCATTAATGGTACTTCCAACACCCCAAGTTTCATGACCAGAAGATTGAGTTTCCATCACATGATATAGTATTGTTTCAGTACCTTTCTTTGTAACAGATATCAACCATGAGTATGCAGAATATGCTTTGCAACCAATAAATGCACAGCAATTCATTGTGATATTAATCTCTTTTGAGCAAATTCCTCCTCCTCCCGTATCTGTGTTCAATGCAGTACATTCACGAAATGTGCAAGACCCAACATTAAGATAATAGCCAAATCCTTCAGCATAAATGGCTCCTCCACTCTCAGAAGTGGTACAACTCTGAAAAAGAGTATCATTTATGAAAACATTCTTATTAAGATATGTGCTTCTTATTGTGACTGTTGATGATGTCAATAATATGGGACTGGAAAGGCATTTCTCAAACCTGGACTTAGTAACAGATGTTAACCCATGAACAACTGAAGAGAAATGGCACATGAATGAGCATCTATTCAAACTGGTAATTTGTTTATTAAAAAGAGGAGAACTTGAAAAACAATTAATATATGATATTAACAGTACAGTTGTATTCATTACAATTCCAAAATACAACAACTTGTAAACTGTATTTTTCTTAGCTTTATGTTTGAAACAACAGTGATATAATCATTGGTATGTTATGTTCCAATTTGGTTCTGTAACTATTAAAGAAAATGATAAAGATACATGAAAAAATAGACCAGAGTCATCTTTAAAACCTGAATTCGGCTTTAGCACCATAAGATGTTCCTCTTCCATCGCGACCGACAGAAACACCCCATGATCCATCCTTGGTTTGTTGACCATAAGAAGCTGTAGCACCCCATCCAGAACCAGAACTCTTTGTGACATCAACACCATAAGAGTGACCACTCTTGCTTTGTCCAGAGTATGAACCAGTCGCACTCCATCCACCAGAACCATATGTTCCACTAATTCCATACCCATTATCTTCTTCTTTTTGAACTCTCCTTCTTGATACATGATATGGTGTTCTTAATGAATGATCATGTTTTACAATTCTTCGGCGAATGAACTTGGGTTTCTCATCATCACCTCTCATTATTCCTAAAGCAACAAGAGCAAAGAACATTTTTGAAAAATGATGTATTTTGATAAAGCTGAAATGTCACACATTTTTAAGAATTTCTTTTGGCAATTGACATCAAGTTTTCTGATACACTGTAAATATTTTTTTCTTAGATTTATGAGTTCACTTTGACTCCTTCGATAATCTGTTTATGTTTTTGTAGAATATCACATTGGAATCATTTCAATATTAACATGATTCAATCAAGTTGATTGGTTGATAGTCCTCAGATTAGTGCTATCATTCGATATTTTTTCTGAAAATGTTGATTGTTATCCTACATTCAAACACTTGATCAAAGATATATTTATCAAATCTAATAATGATGAATTTGAATGTCATTGGCCCTTGGATTGTGAATAACAAATTAATTTTATTTGGATCGATTCTCTGTCTTTGAACTAAACTGAATATATTCAAATTCAAAACCAAATACTTGAGAGGGGCAACCTTTTCAACCAACAAAAAAAAATTGACAATTGTAGGATTTCTCAAGGGTTTATGATCATCAAAAAGTGATACAATAACCAATCGATCATTCTTAATGGAACAAGCATTAAACTTTGAAGCTCGATCTATATAGTTCATCAGCCTTACTCTAGCAAGTGATAATCCTTCCGGCAATATAACATGATCGGTTTAAAATATGGAGTTTTTCTTTGAATTCATTGTATAAAAAAAAGAACTGGTTGTATTTGAATGATTTTTGTTACACCTTCTCAAAATTTCAATTCACAGTCCAGCAAACTTCAAATTTCAATGATTTGGTCAACGAGATGAAGCTCTGAAAAATAAACTGTTTCTGAAAGAATTGTAAAAACAGACATGGATTTTGTTGCACCATCAGTTCGTAACATTTTGGCTGCATATGGAAAGCTTCTAACATCGGAGGATACAGAGGTCTGCCAAACTGGCATTTCGTTTCCAATTCCGGTTTTTTCTCAGGAAACACTGATTGAGTTGAGTGAAGAAGCAATACGGGTTTTGCAAAAAAGGCCTAATATACTTAAGATCAGTGCACCAATCTATGTTATTGGGGATTTACATGGTAATTTATGTGATTTGATTCGGATAATCAACTTAGCAAAGCCACCTCCTTACAGCAGATATCTGTTTTTGGGCGATTATGTTGACCGCGGAAAGTATTCAATAGAGGTGGTTACATTTTTGCTTGCTTTGCAGGTGGCTTTTCCTGAGCACATTTATATGCTGAGGGGAAATCACGAGTTTGAGCAGATTAATGAGAACTATGGTTTTAAAAACGAAGTTCAGACACAATATGATAGTCTCGAGGTTTATTTCGCATTTAACAAGGTTTTTGAATGGCTCTCGCTTGTTGCAATCATAAATGATAAGATTTTTTGCGTTCATGGTGGACTTTCTCCTCAACTTAGTACTCTTGAACAGATTAGTTTGATACACAGACCATTTCAATCATTTGAATCGAATCTCGTTTCAGATATACTATGGTCTGATCCGTCGCCAGATACAAATGGATACATTCGTTCTGCAAGGGGAACCGGTGTTATTTTTGGAAAAGAACCAATCGACAATTTTATCAAGAGTTTCAATTTTTCTGCAGTTATACGTGCACACCAATGTGTATCAACAGGAATATCCAGATTTCTTTCCACTCAGTTCTACACTGTGTTTTCATGCTCGAATTATGATGAGAACACCAAAAACAAGGCGGGGTTGATTTTTATCAAACCTGATCTTAGTATTCAAGGTTTTTCACTTCCTGCACTGAGACAAGTTGACAGATTGTATGCAGAATTTGAAAATTTTGAAGAAAAACCAACTCTTACACTCCCTTTGCTGAAGCCACCATCAACAATAGCATTTAAGAAACAAGAAATGCTTAGGACAAACAAATCTTGTCTATCAGCTAAAACGAAGGTAGCACAAGGGTGCAATAGGTTTTTTTACGGAAGTAGATCCTCAGAGAGTTTCCCTCAACTGTCCTCCTTCTCTCCTTTGGTGGAGAAATAGTGTTATAAAGCTTTTACGGTTCTGACCTGATTTTAAAAATGGAGAAAGTATTTGGTTGGTTCTCAGCCAAGAATGCGATTCCTCAACAATACATAGAGTTTCTTGATTTGATATCGGCAACATCGAAGACACTGGATCCAACAATGATTGGCCAATGTGCAATTCAGTATATTGACCTTTTTTTTTCTATAAGTGAAAAAGATTTTTTGTCATTGCCCATTGCAAAAGAGATCGTTTTAATGCTGTCCTTTATGATTCCACATTATTGCCAACATATAAGAAATAATAATGAGAATCGGGCTATGTTTCAGTGTATTGAACATAGTCTTTCGATAATTCCGAAAAAATCTGATGTTACAGAGATATATTCAAATTTATTATTCACCATACTGGGTTCAAACAAAGAGGGTTTAATCCTATCATCTGAGAAAATGTTCAAGAAACTTTTGTTGAATGTTAATTTTTTGGAATTTATAATCAAAGATGAAAACATTATCAAAATATATACCGCCAAACCCCAGTTATCTTTACAATTCACGTTTTTACACGAGGCCATTGATTTAGGTTCTTTGGCTTCACAAAAGCAATACTTTGGTACTATTCAAGCCATTGAAAGTTCGATATCTTCAATAAGTTCTCATGCATTAGGTTTTATTGCCGCGTTTTATAGGAAAATTGGACAGTGTTCGCATCTCGAAAGATTGATGGACCATATCAATGAGAGAGCTCTAATAGGGAATTCATGCGATTTTTATTCCGATTTGCTCAAAATACCAACAGAAGTACCCAATCTCATGAGTTCGAAGTTCATTGAGCTTTGCCAAATGGCAAGCCCATCAATAGTTCCAAGTCTTATACATTTTATTTCTATCCACAAAGAATTTGATCAAACAATATCTTCGTTTTTTGTACATATGAAGAGTTTAAGTAATGATGATCAAATTCTCTTCCTTTCTATAGTAAGCAGACAAAAGAACGAGCTTAGGGAACAGCTCATTTTGAGAATGTTTCCTCCATGGAAGTTTGGCTTGAATTGTTTTGTTTTAACAGATTTTGTTAATAAGTATATGAATTCCAATGAAATTCAAATTCCTTTAATGACATTGTTAGCAGGAACAAAGCTTGAAGAAATCTCATATGCGTTTGACCAGATTCAGGGATTTCACGAGCTGATCCATGCGTTATTCATGAAGGCGGATGATGAAGATAGCATCCCACTATATTTTAACAAATTATCCTATATTGCGTGTTCAGGTCATGAATCAGCAATAAAGGGGATTGATTCTTTATGCCGAATTTATCCTCCTGTCACATACAAAGATTCTCTTCTAAAAGATTTGCCAGATTTGATACTTGTGAAATCTTTTGCAGAACTCTTCCCAAATATGATTCTTGATCTAACTCTTCTTCGTGTTGAGCTCCTCGAAGGGGATTTTGTCAAGAAGTGCCTATCTTATAAGCTTTTCGATGCTTTAGCAGCTCTATCAATCGACGGACCTCACCCTGTCATTGATCATGCAATCATCCAGTATTTTGAAGAATCAAATAGAATTGATGCTTCTCCAGAGGTTTTAGAAAAATTAGCCTATGGAGTTTTCCAAGAGAATTCTCTAAATACAGGGGCCATAAGGATACCATCTTTGATACCTCACATAGGCAGTACAAAGTTTAGATCATTGTTTGATAGATATGTAGCAGGAAAATATCTTATTGAGAATAAGATTGTTGGAAAGAATGATGTTGTATTGGCTGAAATCGGAGTTCAGTTTTTAACTAGAGAAATAGCTAATTCATTAATCGATATTCCAGATGTTCTTATGAGCTTAACAAATCCTCAATATCCTCATCAATCTGTGTTTCAGTTTCAAATCGGAAGGGAGGATTCATATATTAGCCTTACAAACATTCCATTTCAGTTTGATTTTTGGATTGACGATTTTATTGAACCATTTATTGTTTTTACTATCGGATCAAATATCTTTCGCTGTGAAGGTTCATTAATTTTGTTTAATGATAAAAGTTTTAAGATCAATTATAATTCTTGGAATAAAGTTTCTATAGATGCAACTTCCGGAATAGAAGTCCTTATAAATAAAAAGGAAGCTTTTCGAGTTGTGAATAGCAAGGAAAACATTTTGGGAATAACAATTGGTTCTAGGATTTCTGCTCCTTTTTCTACTTTTTATATCAAAAAAGCTTTCTATACCCTGCCAAAAACGGGAAGTGAACAATTAGTCTCATACCAGACTGGAATTGGAGTTTTAGATGTGGGATATAACGGATTTGCTTTACAAGCACCTTTTATTAATGCTATTCCAAGGCTTCTCCATAAATTGTTGCAATCTAATAATTGTAAGGAATTTAGTTATATTTTTATTTCTTTGCTTAATATTGCTAGATTCGAGAATATTTCAATTAAATTATTAGATTTCCTTGGGATAATGAGGGTATGCTTAGTGCAGAAATTCCAATTTGCTAGTGAATCATTATTTGAGCGAGTACTCAAGTTTATATGCAGGGATGACAGTGTTGATTGGGACTCATTTCAAAGGTTTTTTATAGATTATTCTTTATGGTCCAAGTGTTATTCATCCATGAAACCTGTCATTAATCATATTATTGCCCAGATGCAATTTGCCAATGTATCATATCGAGAGATTGAGAAACTGTCTCTTGTTCATTTTTTCATTGATTTGTCGATATTCGGACAAATTGGTGGAAATCTTTTTAATGAAATGATATATTTAATATGCCGCAAACATCCAGATATATACTCATCAATCCGGGTTCATATTCTGAATCGAGAAACATCTCCAATCATTAGATATCTGATGGACAGGATACCAGATTTATTATCATCTATTCCAATTAAGTTTGCACCTCAAATTGCACCAAACTTGTTTATTCCATACTTTCGGAGTTATTCACTTCTATGCTGTACCAAAGATGGTTTGTTTGATGTAAATACAATTAACCGTCTTGTGCCATATTTTGCTCAGTTTGTTGTCAATATTGATTTTTGGATTTCCATGTTTATTTTGATTACTAATACTCCTCATGATAAATTATCCATGTTTCGAACTAGTCCAATGGAAAGGGAGATAATGCTTCATTCTTTTTTTGTTTTATTATGCATTCTATTTAAATCTAATTCTGAAAATTCTGACAAGTTATGTTTTTCTGTATTAGATGTATTATTGCCAATCATTATGAGCAAAAATATTCCGATGATTGATTATTTGAACGAGCTGAAAGACCTCATTCACTTCGCAATTAAAGTTGAAGAATTTGTGTTGATGCCAATCAATTTTGGTTCATTGTTCGAACCATGCAGGATGCCTTCTAATGAAGACGAAAACAAAGACAAAACCGATCATGGATTTGTTCCAGAATTTGATCTCGGATTTCAAGCACCTTCTTCTGGTTATTTGTTGCCAAATAATGATTTTTGGTTTGGTGTCCCTCCTGATCCTTTTTTATTGGCTATGGATGGATCTGTAAAAGCATATGTGGATTCATTAGAAAACCAACAAGAACTCAAAAATGATATCGAACAAACATCAGAAGAATCAAAGCGGATTTTAGAATCAATCGCTCATTCCATCACCAAACAAATCGCTATATATACCCTTTCACAGTTATCTGGCCATGATTTGAGTTTAGCTTTAGAGCACCTTACAATATTTGGTGCGGATGTTGACCATCGATTATCATTGATTGTTCATCAGAATATAATATTAGGTTTTTTGGAACAGTCATCAGTATCATGTGAGACTCTTGAGTTTATTCAAATGGTAGTTTGTGTTGGTTGGTGGGAAAATCGATTGACAGATTTGTTCAATGTATTATGTTCATCGTTTGATAAGTATCGAGGGGATTCTCAAAATCCAGCAATTGCAATGAAAAGATGGAGCCTTTTTGGTAGACTAATCCAATCAATTCTCGCCCTTTCCGTAGATTTAACTGGTATGAAAATATCTGTCTATTCCTCAATACTATTTCACCCCATCCTATTGAAGGAAAAGGATTATTTTTTGTTTTTGTGTCATATTTTTATGTCAGATTCCTTTATTAGTTCTTCTCAATCTCAAAATGTTTGGATGTCTCTCATTTCTTCTTCATCTGAATTGGATAGCCATATTTTGAATACCATATTTGTTGATGTTTTCGAGAATTCTGATATCACACCATATCAACAGTTTGCTACATTAATCACCGAAACCCAAATTCTCACCAAAGTTTTAGAATCTAAACAGATTCCTTATAGCTTGCTGAGAGGATCAAGTTTTGTTTTCTTTAATAATTATTTAACAGAAATGTGCAATAAAATGTCCTCATTCAATGATTCAATTAAGAATATCCGTCGGAAGCTCATTGGTACACTTAATGACAGTATTGAAGGCGATATTCTTGCAATTACCCAATTTACCGAAAAGACCAACAAATGTATTAGGCTAATAGAAAAGCAATCATTTGAGATTAGGTTTAATATTACTTCACATGAAAACGAAAGGAGTTCATATCACTTATGGTGCATTCTTCCATCTCAAGTTCCAACAAGATATCAGTTGTGTCCAACAGTGCACCCAATATCAGTCCCTACACTTTATGTACCATTAGGAAGCTCAATTGAAATAGATACATTCAAGTCATATTCTAGGTATTCTTCTAGAACTACAACAAGTGTATTTGGAGAGATTGTAGTCAATCATTCATATTTGCCACCATACTTAGAGCAATACATATCTCAACCGTTTTTCAAGCTTTCACAGAATCTATATCATGATTTGTTTAAAGTTTCATTCAAGCACTATGGCAAAATTTCTACGATGATGAGTGTGAACTTGATATTTGGTACAATGAGGATTAAATGCGCATTAGTTTTTGCAGAAAGAGGGTTTTATCTTGTTACTGAAGCAAGAGTGACAGAGAATGGTTCTTTACTTCTAAAAACTAAGAAGGAGAATCTTGCTGTTATTACATTTTTAGATTCTGTTTCGTCCAAGTATTATGGCAGTTGTTCATTGTTTTACGGGCATTGTGTATTGTTTTTTTCAAGAGATAGAATAATGAATACAGTTAAAAGAAACTATTGCCACCAACCTACTGCCGTAGAAATATGGTTTTCTAGAGGGTTTTCATTATATATTGTATTCAATTCCACACATGCAAGACAAACATTTTTCGATTCTATTCAATTCAGAGAGCACTTTCCAAAACTGGATTCTATGTTTGGGCCCTCTTTTTCTGAGAGAATTTGTAATATCTCTAATAATAAGAATAATCTCAACAGTTTGCTATCAGAATGGCAGCATGGTATCCTATCTAGTTTTATGTATTTACTATGTCTTAACTTCTTATCAGATCGTTCTTTTTCTAATTACTGTCAGTATCCTGTCATGCCATGGCTTATTGGCCGAGATTTAACAAAGCCCATGGGCCAACAGACTTCTGAAAGAGCAGCCCAATTTAATGAGACTTTCCGCACATCTGGACCAGACTTTCATTTCTATGGGAGCCATTATTCATCAGCTGCTGTTGTAATGCACTTTTTAATGCGAATTCAACCATTTTCGAATCTGCATATGGAGCTTCATGATGGATTTGATCATAAGGATCGTCTTTTTTACTCAATTGAAAAGGAATGGCAGTCTTCGAGTCAGTATAGTTCACATAATGTTGAGGAATTAATTCCAGAGTTATTCCAGGTTCCGGAAGTTTTTACCAACATCAATACATTACCTCTTCCAATTAACTCTAAACAAGACAATCTTGATAATGTGAAATTACCAGAAGGATTTAACACAGTTTCTTTTATCAAACACATGAGAGATACACTTGAGAAATCACAAGATCTTGAAGCATGGATTGATTTGATTTTTGGAGTGAACTCAAGAGGAGAGAATGCAGCTTCACATTTGAACCTTTTCTATCCTACAACATATGGGATTCGCGCCAAATTAGCAGAGGATGATAAAGCTTTTGAACAAATGATGAGATGCTTTGGACAGACCCCTACACAATTATTTACAGAACCTCACCCTTCAAGGTCTTCTGTTTTCCTTAAAACAAAGCCATTACTTGTCGATAGTTCAAACTTCTTCACTCAAATCATCAATTCCGGAGCAGTCGACACAACTAATCCAATAGTTGTTTTTGCTAACAACACATTTGTTGTTGACTCATGTACAAATGTTTATTCCCAATTGTCTCATAGCTCATCAATAAAGTACTCTGATGGATTAATACAGTGGAATGCTTTCCCACTAGATTTAATTTCCACATCATCATTCTCTATTGAAAAGCTTTTATATTGTGCTGTATATCCTTCAGGAATAATGCAAATCAACCGAGCAAAATGTGATAAAAACGGCATTATTAATGGATATTATCCTTTGACTTCATGCTCTTTGCCATCTCACATTCTTAACACGATACCTGTTAAGTTTTCCTGCTGTGCAATTTCCTCTCATCATTTTGTAGCTTGTGAAGCGACAGGAAACATTCTGTACACATTCCATGTCGGAACAGGATTATTTATCAGATCAATCCAATGTAAGAGCGAGATTAGATTTGTCCAAATTGATGATTCTTTCTGTTGTTTTTATATATTTTGTTCTCATTCAATTGAGGTTTATACTATCAATGGAACCTTTGTTGCTTCATGCGAATGTGATAGTGAAATTACATCATCATCTATATCATGCAATGATATATCTGTCTTTGCTGCAACCTCTCATTCAGATAATACAATTAGATTCTGGAATACTGATCCTAGTATCTCAAAAGTTCAATGCATAAATGTTGTAAGCAGTCCATTAGAGTCGATCATAGCTATTGATTTAATTAGAGGAGGCAGTGTTCTTGTAGCTGTTTCAATATTGAAAAAAGCCATCGTAATCACAACCAATGGAGTAGGCACCGGTATTCTACCAAAATCAGATGTAGTTACATGTTGTGCAAAATGCAAAAAGAAGAATTCTCACTTGTCGGAGTGCAGTTCATGCGGATTATATTATTGCCCTGATTGCAGAACTGATGTGGGTGGTACCATATGCATAAGTTGCATGGATCTCATAACAGACAACACCAACATCATAGAGTTTTAGCCTGTAAAACCATTTTTCATGAATGATTTTGATTGTCACCAACATCAGGTTGGAGAATACGAACTTCTTGGTTTAATTGGCCAAGGATCTTTTTCGGAAGTTCGATTAGCTAAATGTATTAAAACAAAGGTTTTTTATGCGTGCAAAGTGATTCCTTTAACCAATTTGTCATCTGCTCCACTAATCGATCGATTTGAAAATGAAATCAGGGTTATCAGACAACTTTATCACCCTGGAATTGTTCAAGTTAAAGATTTTTTCAAAGATGACTCGAATTATTATGTAATTATGGAGTTTTGCCCCAATGGAGATATTTTTAGCCTTGTTATAGAAAGGGGCAAGATATCTGAGCATGAGGGAAAAATATATATGAATCAAATTGTTTTGGCCCTGATTTATATTCATTCACTCAATATTGCTCATAGAGACTTGAAACCCGAGAACATTCTTCTAGATTACGCAGGAAATATTAAAATAAGTGATTTTGGTTTATCCAGATACCTAGATGAGTCTGGTATTGCAGCCACACCATGTGGATCTCCTTGTTATGCATCTCCAGAGATTCTCAGCGGTCTCCCATACGATGCAAAGAAAAGTGATATTTGGAGTTGTGGCGTTATTCTATATGCAATGATGACTGGCCAGCTTCCATGGACAAAAAGGAATCAGAATGAGTTGTTTAATCAAATAAGAAGAGGAGATTATACAATTCCTAATCTTGTTTCTCCCCAATGTGCCGATTTGATAAGCCAAATGATGTGTGTGGATCCTTTAGAGAGGATATCTCTCCAAGAGGTATTAACTCATCCCTGGATGCAAATCAGTAATAAGGGTTTTATCATGCCAAATAAAAGTCAGGGATCCCTAATCAGTCTGAGACACATTGATAAGGTATTCGAGAGGGAGCTTTCCGATGAACACATTGATGCAGGATACTTTGAAAGGAACCCGTCACAGTTGTTGACACTCAACAATACACTAAGGTCACTTGGTATCAAATCGAGATATAGGAAATCCACAAAAAAGGCTCGTAATAATCAAGAATCATTATCAAGAGACTCATCAAGGATGTCTTTAATATCCACTAAATCTGAGAGTAGTCCACATATATAATAAATGTTCATTATTTTATTGAAATTGGAGTCCTGTTGTATTTAAACAATACATGATCCAAGAATCTAACACATACAAAAAATGTACCAAACATAGCGAAAATGTGTGATATATGATGTATTAAAGGCTTAGTAATTGTTCTCATTTTCAGTTCTAATGGAGAAAAGGACCATTCAAAGATAATAGCAGGAATTCCTTTCGTTCGAATCTTTTCCAGGTTAGTTTTTGTCAATGAGGCTATGATTTGATAGCCATCTGTAATACCATCATCTATTGGTATCAGTTGAATGTTGTATGTGATCATGTATGCGTTTGATTTTGGCAAAACAATTCGGGAATTCTCAATATGTGACCCTATGTTATTTTTCCCGAATTTAATGGTATTAATATGATGACTTAAGTTCTTGTTCTTAAGAGCAATCCACATATGTGCATGATCTCCCTTATCATTATTATAATTCTCTCCTAATCCAATATGAAAGCTCCCTGGAACCGTTGGAATCGAACCATTGACTCTTATAACGCAAAAATTCTCAACTTGCTTAAATTCATCTTGATAATCGCATTCCAAATCAAAAGTTCTTTTTTGGTTCATCACATCCAAGTGCAAATCCTTACAGTCGTTAAAAACAAACATATCAACAGAAAATGGTATGCTGTGAGGCATTTCTCTCTGGTTTATTCCGATTTTTTCCTGGTGCTTAAACCCTTTCATCTCAATAATCTCAAAATATAAGTCCAAAAAGAAACTGAGAACAGTTACAACAGTTAAAAAACCACCAAAGCTCGTTCGAACACGAAAGTCACTGTTACTGATCTTGGGGAAAATATCGAACCTTTTAAACATTCTTACTTTACATCCGATTATTTTGTAAAAAATAAAGTTCCAGAAACGATAATATTGAACATTATCCCTTTTGTAATGAAGGGGAATTCCTCACTGGCTGAAATACATTTTGAAAATTTTTTTGAAAAAATTGGCCGATAGACTAATTGAAAGAAAAATCTCTCTATCTGGAGGTAATAAAGCAAAGTGACCACGCTTTTTTGAAGAAGAGTCCAGGTTTATACAAAGAAGCATATGTTGTCATTTTCTCATAATAGAGAAAGGACCACAACAAGGCTTCAAATGACTTCAAAGAGTTTTTCTCATCAGATTGTATAGTCAGGTTTTAGTTCCTCTGGTGTAAAACCAGAAATGATGATCGGTGAACAGAACCTTATTGAAACACAGTCAAATAAATTCCCAAATAGAAGCATTAATTTATTTTTGAAAAAAACTGGTGATGGATATCACCATAATTCAGAGAATCTACCAATCCCTATTAAAAATCCCAACAATATGAATCAAGCTAAGTTAAGGGAATATTTAAATCTATAGTCGAAAAGAATGATCAAGTTATTAAGATTATCTCGAATATAGTTAGAAGTCTAATACATTACCCAAAGAGGCTCTGCTCCATGAATCAGTAGATATTCAACAACACTTTGAAAACCAAAACTATCGGAATAATGTAGTGGAGTAAGATTTTCATTATTCTTAGCATTAATTTCTGCTCCGTGATTGACAAGATATTCAACAACACTCAGATGACCATTAAAGGCTGAACAATGAAGAGATGTCCAAAGATCATCACTTTTTGAATTAATATCCACTCTTTGGTTGATTAGATACCCAACAACTTCAAGATGACCATTATAGGCTGACCAATGAAGAGGAGACCATGAAAAACCAATAACTTAACACTAGAATCTTTCAGATTTGGGTCAGCTCCATGATTGATTAAATACTCAACAATTTTTTGATGACCATTTATTGCTGATAAATGAAGAGGAGTTTTTTGACTTGAATTAATGGAATTAATATCAGCTCCATGCTTGATTAAGAATTCAACAATATTAAAATGACCACTTTGTGATGATAAATGGAGAGGAGTCTCATGAAAAGCATTCAATGAATTGATATATACTCCATGATTGATAAAATACTCAACAATGTTAAGATGACCATTTATTGATGATAAATGGAGAGGGCTCTCATGACCGAAATTCATGGAATTGATACAAGATTCTTTCTTAAATAAATACTCAACAATACTCAGATGACCATTTCTTGCTGATAAATGAAGAGGAGTTTCCTGAAAAGAATTCAATGAACTGATATCAGTACCATGATTGATTAAACATTCAACAATACTAAAATGACCATTTTTTGCTGATAAATGAAGAGGAGTTTCCTGAAAAGAATTCAATGAACTGATATCAGAACCATGATTGATTAAACATTCAACAATACTCAGATGACCATTGCATGCAGACCAATGAAGATAGCTCTCATTATTGATTCCATCTTTAAAATCAGCACCATGGTTGATTAAGAATTCAAAAATACTCAGATGACCATTGCGTGCGGACCAATGAAGATAGCTCTCATTATTTATTCCATCTTTAAAATCTGCACCATGGTTGATCAGATATTCAAAAATATTAGCATGATCATTTTTGGCTGAATAATATAGAGGAGTCCCTTGAATATAATTTTTGGAATCAATATCAGCACCATGGTTGATCAGATATTTAACAATATTAATATGTCCATTTAGAGCTGATAAATGAAGAGGAGCCTCTTGAGAATCGTTTTTGGAATTGATATCAGCACCATGGTTGATTATCCATTCAACAATACTAAGATGACCATTGCGTGCAGACCAATGAAGATAGCTCTCATTATTTATTCCATCTTTAAAATCTGCACCATGGCTGATCAGATATTCAACAATATTAAGATGACCTTCTCTAGCAGCCAAATTCAGAAGTATATGTTCACTATCAATTGAGTTTAATATAATACTATGTTTCAAGAGATTTCTTATTGTTTGAAGGTCTCCTTTGATTGTTGCTTCAATGGCATTATTGCTTTCTTGATGAATTTTTTCGAGATAATGAACAACACATGTCTTTGTATTTTTAACTGCCACTTCAATTGCCATTTCATTTAATCTGTTTCTTAAATTTATAAAGGCACCATGATTGATTAAGTATTCAACAATACTAAGATGCCCATTTTGGGCTGATATATGGAGAGGAGTCTCTTGAGAATTGTTTTTGGAATTGATATCTGCACCATGACTGATTAAATATTCAACAATACAATGATGGCCATTTTTAACTGATAAATGGAGAGGAGTCTCTTGAGAATTGTTTTTGGAATTGATATCTGCACCATGACTGATTAAATACTCAACAATACAATGATGGCCATTTTTCGCTGATAAATGAAGAGGAGTCTCAAGAGAATTGTTTTTGGAATTGATATCAATTCCATTTTCAACAAAAAATCCAATCATTGAAACATGTACAAAATCAACTGCCATGAATAGAGCATCTTTTTGAAACATGAACTGAGCCTTACATTGATGAAAAATTTCTATAGAACCACTACAAACACCTGAAAGAAAAACAGAGTCATCAATTCTATAACCAATCATTAATAATTGTTTGAAACATCTGATTGATCCAAAAAATGCCGAAAATGGTAAAACTTTTAGCGATAATGGTTTCAAACTCCATTCAAAAGGACTCCATTTGGATTCCTTATGATCATTCAAGGAGAAATTAGAAAAGCAAACAATATCGTCATATTTCAGGCAATACTCAATACTCTTTGGATGAAACCCATATTGTACTAATAGATCAATATTCTCCTCATTCCCAATCAATGATGTTCTATCATCACTTTGGATTGTTAATGATCTTTTAAAACTCTGAAAATTTTCGATGTCTTTCCTAAAATAATAATAAAATATGTCATTTGTACCATCTTTAGGAACTCTGGTTATCTCGTTAATATTATAAATATTATTCTTGAATAAATGATATATGATCACTGGACATCTATGTGATTTGGTTAATAATTTCGTTCTAAATTCTTCGTTTTGACAAAACAATTTACAAATCTGGATGATTTTTTCTAGCTCAAATGGGCGTAGAGAAGGCAATAAAATCATTCTACTAACATTTAAATCAATATCATTTAATTCATAAGTTATTTCACTTTGTTTATCAAAAAGAGTTTCTTCAAACTCGATTTCTTTTTCCATTTTTATTAAAAGTGACATGGCAAAAGTTGAAAAAAATGACACCAATAATTTGAATTCAACATTTTGATTGAAAAAAAATCGAGCATTTGTAAAGTTTTAATCGATCATGCTCGAGCGCCCAAGCCTAAATGGGGGTCAAGTTTCTGACATAACAAAAAATTTTTTCCGGATGATTATTTGTTATGCTCTCCCCACTCACAATAAAAAAATACAACAATTTTTTGTAATATTTCATATTTTTGAAATCCAATAATCATGGAGAAATACATGCTTTTTGGATCAATCACACATATAATTTAAAGATTTCATTTACTTATGAAGTTTGAATTAATATTTATACTATCGGGATCTTATATATTGATCTAACCGATACAAAGATTTAAGCTGATATAAATCCCAAGGAATTCACATGATAAGCACTAAGCAAAGTGATTGGATATTCAAATAATGTGTCCATAAATGCATAGACAACATTTTCAGCAGCATTGCCATCACATGATATGACATGGCTGAATCGTTGAAAAGCGTTGGTTTTGGCACTTTGCAACATACAACAATAAAATGAATTTTGTAATCAAATATTCAACATGTTTGACCCCCATTTTAAATCAATAAAAAAGTTGTTTAAATTATTTTGAAAATAGTTTTACAAAGCAAAGGCTTCGATTTGTTGGTGAAAAGAGTTTTTGATAGCTCTAAGAGTATTCATAACTATCATGCTATGACTATATTAGCAGTATTGAAGTATTATAATGGTGTTGATGATGAAAATCGAATGGATACTATACAATCACATATACAAGAGTAATTTTTTAATATGCTATCTAGCCTTGATATGAAGCAACTACGAGCATTGAACAAAAATGAAACGATTGATATGATTAATTGCTTTTCTTCTCTATTAGGTGTAAGTGAAAGCTCAAGCTCTTTTTGGGTTCAAATACTGAAATTCATTAAGATGTGCCTGATTAGTGATTTTTTGAAAAAAAAGATCATGGCAATGTATGGTGAAGACTTCACCGTTTCAAGGTTTTCTATTAGTTAAATGAAGCTTTTGTTTCAAATTTTTATATCTCGTTTAAATGTTCTGAAAAGTTTGAGTGTCCGAACAAATATAATTCAGTCCCCTTTCAATGACCAATGACATATATATGTTTCAAAGAATGATCAATTATTTAAAGGATACAAATCCTCGATATGTGGCTTCTGGATTGATTAGAAATGTGTCTAATGTGTTGATTGATTATTCAGATTCATTATTACTGATCATTGAAATGATTCTTGAGATAATTTTTTGCTGTGCAATAATGCTAAATGGAACAAAATATATTTGCGAAAGCTCATTCAGAACAGGATTCCTTCTTCGAAATGTGGATTGCCAATCATCATACGATATTTTTGATGATGGGAGCTTTGAGATATTGGAATGTTTTTTCCTTCGAGTTATGAGCCAAAGGGATAAAGGAGGGGCAATATATAGTGCTGGATCCCATAATATTACTATATCTCATTGCATATTTGCAGAAACATATTCACCCAATGGGGGAGCTCTCTATTGCGATAATTCAAACATTAAAATGAAAATGGTTTGTGGTTACAAGTGTTGCGCCAACTATTTCCTATTTGCTGAGTTTATTAATGGCTTATTTCACAATTTTAGTTACCTATCAATTCATCGTTGCCATTACGATTCTTATGGGAATGAATGTTTCCATTTAAAGAACCCAAAAATGTATCTTAAGAACAGTAATTTCTCAAAGAATAATGCTTTATGTGCCTCCAGTATATCAATCGATAACCCTGTATATTGCTTTGGAGCATTTTGTAGTTTTACAAGTAATAACTCAACTAGAGAAATTTCGTTTTGCTTAAGCTTTAGAAAAGGAAATTTTACCTATATGAATATCATTAACAATAATAGTCCAAAAGGAAATGGTGTATTCTTAATTCAGGAAAATGGACATTATCATTTTGATTGTTGCATTTTTGACCAAAACAAAAATGTATTGTTTCATATTTTTAATTCGGTTTTAGTTATTACCAATAGCTTTATTTGCCACGATTCCAAACTTTATACAGGGATCTCCCCATTTCAAACAAATAATAGCAATTTTCTTGTCCCAACATTCATGTTTTCTTTTCTCAATACATATTTGTGTGAAGTCGGAGCCGAATCATTTATAAATCCAATAGCTACAACTCTTATAGAGGATCCAAGCAATCATTTTAACAATATTTCCAAAACTAATACAGCATTAATTGTTTTTTCTGTACTTTTGGTTATCAATTGCCTTATTGCACCTCTCATAATCGCAAAAATACGCAATAGGAATAAATCAGATTCATCATCCAAATTCCAAGATATCTTTTCCGAAAGTGGGGCAATGTCTTCATCTGCGACAATTAATTCTCCAATAAATCTTCAATATTATTTGTGTATTTATTTAAATTAGAAAAAGTATGATATTAGGTTAAATGTTCCAAAATAGATAGAAGATCATTTGACAAAATATGATGTTGAGAATTTTTCCATCATCGAAACATAATTAGATCAATGAAAAACACTTAAGAGTTAGTTTACCATATAAAGAGAAAATTTGATTCAAAGAGCATTTTGTCAATCGATAGTCATAATCAGAAATAAGAACCAGAACATTTAAAAGGAATACACATGATAAGCACTAAGCAAAATGAGAAAATATGATGAACTCCATAAAGATCATAATAATTGGATGTGAAATTGCAAAAGGTTGATAATTATGAATTGTATACTCTGCTATTGTTATGGATGACCAGCACTTATTTGAATCAAGGAATCTATGTGGAATAAGAGTGGCTATAGAGTTGAAAGTACAATTATTAAGAATACAATTAGAAAAATCAATCCCATTTTGAGAATTTGAGAATTGGCAGTCTGCAACATCAATAATTCCTTGTGAATAACGGTAATAAAAAGCAGTGAAAGTAACATTAGCAAATATTGATTTTGATATAATACATTTGTTTGGCATAAAGGAGTGAATTAACTGTGATTCACTTGAACATGAAACCACATTGATGTATTGGATTTCGTTGTACTCAGGCGACCCATCTGGGTAAAAAGTGATGATTCCCTTTCCATGTATGTTATAAAACGTTAGATATTCACATATAACGCTCGGTAATAAGGATCCAAACAAGAATCCCCCGGGTGTCACAGTCGAAAACAAATTGCTAAAATTTGATTTTGTTACTTGAGACATTCCCAATGAAAAGCATAATGAGTTATGATCACATTTAGGATGGTCACAATCTGTGGTATAATTCATACTCACTCTCTGAATCCTCTTTGATAAATGGCCCCATATAACAAATCCAGGGCAAAACTTAGCAACAGCATTATGAAAACAAACAGAATGTAATTTTACATCATGCGATTCGCGAATACAAATCGAACCACCATGATTAGGACCGCTTATTGAGCATCTTTCAAAAGAGCAATAATAAATTGAACAATTAGACAAATAATTATTAATAAAAATAGCACCCCCGCAATCATTTCTTTGACAAAGAACAAAAACTATATAAATGAATTGGAACACCCCACTCTGAGAAGATATAATGTTCCCCCCGTTGATCACAGTCTTCATTGAAAAATTACTTTTAATTTGAATAGAACTTTTTTCACAATTTATTACAAAAACCATCAGCTAATAAGAGAAATTTCTCTCATAATGGTTCACATAATGTTTTCGAAATTATCACTAGAAGTCAAAAAATGACCAAAACAGTGATGAATTTGTTCTATTTTAATTTCCATGAAATGCTGGTAATAAATTTGAATTTCTGCTCCACATTTATCTCGGTTCCTTTGATTTGGGGGTGAATAGCATCTTCTTTCTGTAAAAACTTCAACCGCTTGGCCAAATCAACCCTATCTTTCCCATTACAAATCCCCTAAAAAAGCAAAAAAACTACTCCGATGCAGGTCGAACCCTACCAAAATTTCTGTCTCACTTAGTCGACCATTTATTTACCCTCATCGGCCACTTTACATAGTAAAATCAAATAACTCAATTTTTGATCAAACCTCTGAAACATCAATCTCTCTTCTCAATTTTGAATCAATCCGTTGTCTGGACTCAGTTTGCGAACCCATGGTTCAGAGATCTTCCGACGCTACAATTGCCTTCTCCTTCTTCGACGCTCCCGCTCCTCGTACAAGTGATAGGGTTTTTTCTGTTGATCCTGCAACAGTGGGCCGCTCACTCGCCCGCCCAGCCCGCCCCTTTGGCCAATCAATGCAAAGGCATGAGAAAGTGCGAAGCATTAATAGCAATTTTATTGGAGGTTCGATTAGTAATGATCAGAAGGACTGGAGTCTGCCGACTTATTGTTAGCTTATGATAAAAAATTTGAAATTATTGGAATTTATTCGTTAGCCAGTTTTTGAAGTTGGTTCCATCTGGATTTGATATCTTCAGCGAGTAACTTTTGGAGTTTTTCTTGGCGTTGGGCATCAATTCTCTTCAATGACTCATACCTTGATTCTTGAATTAAGAATTTTTGGAGAGATGCTTCGTCAAGTGTTTTGTGATCGAGCGAAAACTTCTTGGTGGCACGAGGATCACGTCTGAATAATGGCCAATAGCCACTATCAACCGCGAATTTGGCTTGCTCATGTCCTCCCCTCATAGATGGGCGGATTCCATGTCCGATACATGGGCAATATGCATCAATGAATGAGCATCCGGAGTATTCTTCAGCTTCCTTAAGTGCTTTGATTGTCTGTTTAGGATCAGCAGCAATTGCACATGATGCTACGTAAACATCTGGATATTGCATAAACATGGCAGTGATATCTTTCTTTGGTTTGTCTTTTCCTGTTGCTGCAAACTTCATAACAGCAGATCTAGGTGTTCCTTTGCTCATTTGGAATCCTGTGTTAGCATAGCTTTCGTTGTCGTAAACGAGAACATTAATGTCAGCACCTGATGCAATAACATGATCAAGACCACCATATCCGATATCGTTAGCCCAACCATCACCACCTACAATCCATACTGCTGGTTTAACAAATAAATCTGATGATTTGGCAATTTGTGACATTATTGATCCTTGGGGCCATTCTTTGACCTTCAATATATCCATTAAAAGGTTAGAAATTGGAAGGGTCTTTTCACCAATAGAAAATACATTCACCCATTCTTCAAGTGCTCGTTTGATATCTTCAGGAATGATTGAAGCTTCTGTCTTCAATGCCTTGATAACCTTTTCTCTAAGTTCAACTCTGCGGTGTGTGAAAGCAGTGTAAATACCGAGACCATATTCGGCATTATCTTCGAATAAGGAGTTACCCCATGTTGGTCCTTGACCTCTTGAGTTGGTTGTCCATGGTGTTGATGGGAATGAACCAGACCAGATGATTGAACAACCAGTCGCGTTAGCAATCATTAACCTTGGACCATATAATTGAGAAAGCATCTTGGCATAAAGAGTTTCATGGCAACCTGCGCAGGCACCAGAGTACTCAAGTAAAGGTTTGAAGTATTGAGATCCATCCATTGAGAATTTACGATCCAGGAGCTTTGAAGCAGCTTTATCGTTAGCAATAATGGCATCAGTATCAGGAAGCTTCATTGTTTGAACATTATCTTTTTCAAGTCTCTCGAATAGTGAGTCAGAAGCTGGTGTAAATGTGAGAGCCTTTGTTGGACATCTTTCAATACAAACACCGCATCCAAGGCAGTCGTAAGGAGATACAGAAATACGGAATTCATAACCTTTGAGTGCCTTTGATTTAATAGATTCAAGATTCATTGCATCTTCCTTCTTGAATAAGAATGGACGTATGGCAGCATGAGCACAGCCTAAAGAGCAGCTATTGCATTGAATACATTTCTTACTATCCCAAACAGGAACAGATGGTGCTATTCCACGTTTTTCAAACTTGGATGAACCAAGAACATCCTTTGGAAGGCCAGCATAGATATCAAGGAAATCTGATGGCTTCATTTCATTACCCTTAAGATCGAAGATTGGGAATATTGTCTTCTTCATTAAATCTGTTGCTTCATAGTCAGCAAATCTTGATTTACCAACAGGAGATGGCTGAGACCATGACTCAGGAATGTCAATCTTCTTTACACCTTCAATAGCCCTATCGATACCAGCAAGGTTAGCCTTGACAACTTTTTCACCAAAATGACCATATGATTTGTCAACAGAATCCTTAAGAAGCTTCAAAGCTAAATTAACATCAAGAACATTTGATAATTTGAAGAAAACAGCTTGCATAATCAAATTAATACGCCCAGGAATTCCAGCATCGGATGAAATCTTGGTAGCATCAATGATGTAGAGCTTAGCCTTCTTATCAAAGAGTTGCCTTCTGATATGTGGTGGGAGATACTTTTCAAGCTCTTGAGCATTATTGGCAGCACAGTTCAAAACAAATGTTCCATTTTCACGAAGCTCATTAACAACGGGATAGAATTGTGGGAAACGTGGAGCATGAACAGCAATATAATCAGCTGTCTTAATGGAATAATTCGAAGTAATTGGTTGAGTACCAAACCTAAGATGAGATCTAGTGATTCCTCCACTCTTCTTTGCATCATAAGTGAAATAACCCTGTCCGTGAAGATCTGTTTTATCGCAAATAATTTTGATAGCTTCTTTGTTTGAACCAACAGTACCATCAGAGCCAAGGCCCCAGAAAATGCATTGTTTTGTTCCTTCTGGAACCATATCTATTTCCTTTGGTACAGGAAGTGATGTATATGTGAGATCATCTGTAATGCCAACAGTGAAATAGTTTCTTGGGAGTTGAGAAAGGGAGTTCTTAAAAACCTCACTGGCTTGTGATGGGGTCAATTCTCTGCCACCAATACCATAGATACCTCCAAGAACCGGCCTCCTATCGCCAGCACCGGCAAGGGCAGTACATACATCAGAGTGAAGTGGTTGTGAATTAGCACCTGGTTCTTTTACTCGGTCTAACACAGTAACAACCTTACATGATTGAGGTAAAGCCTTCAATAAATGCTTAGTAGAAAATGGTCTAAACAATCTCACTGTTACCATACCAAGCTTTTGTCCTCTAGCATTTTGGTAATCAATAGCTTCCTTCATATTTTGAGAAGTACTTCCCATTAAAACAACAACTGACTCGGCATCTTTGTGACCATAATATTCAAATGGATGAAGAGGCCTGCCAGTGAGTTTAGAAACCTGGTTCATTGTTTCTTCAACAATATCAGCAACTTTGGTGTGTGCATAACTTGCAGCTGTATCAACTTGGAAGTGGAATGACGAATCAATAGCTAAAAGTCTCAAAGATGGATGATTTGGGTTGAAGGCACGCTCTCGGAAAGCATCAAGTTCTTTGTGAGGAATGAGAGTTGCTAATTCATTATAGTCAAGAAGCTCAACATTAGTAATTTGGTGAGATGTACGAAATCCATCATAAAAGTTCAAAAATGGAACCATTCCTTTCATTGCAGAAATATGGGCAACTGCTGCAAGATCATGAACATCTTGGTTAGAAGCAGAAGAAAGCATTGCCATTCCAGATGAGCGAACAGCCATAACATCGCTATGATCGCACTCAATTGTTCCAAGAGTATTGATAATTGATCTTGAAGCAACATGAATAACTGATGGAACACGCGCATATCGCAATTTAAACAAGTTGGGGTACATTAAAAGAAGACCTTGGGAAGATGTAAAGGTAGATGAAACTGTACCAGTGACAGACGCACCATGAAGAGCACCAGCAACACCACCTTCGTGCTGAAGCATTACACATGATGGAACTTCTCCAAAAGCATTCTTCTTGTGATGTGCATGAGCCCATTCTTCAGCTAATTCAAAAGCCGGTGTTGAAGGAGTGATAGGATACCCAAATAATGTGTCCGTAAATGCATAGCCTACATATGCAGCAGCAGCATTGCCATCGCATGGAATGACATGTTTGAATCGTAGAAAAGTGTTAGTTTTGGCACTTTGGAACATACAACAATAAAAGTGAACTATATATTCAAATTTTCAAATGTTGACCACCTAAATTGTGAAGAAAAAAAGTGCAATTTTTGATTGTTTTTGCATTTTGGAGAATTAACCGGTTTATCCATTCAATTTAGTTCTGGCAAATTAAGAAAATGACACTCAGCCAAATATGTTTAATAGTGTATAGGTTTCTTTTGGTTTTCATTAGCCTTTTCATCAACCATGGGGAAGTATGCCATAGGCCTTGTTTCTTTGTATTGTTTTGGTGCCGTGTTCCGGTTTTTGAAGTAAATAACCGGAATTAACACTACTCCAATTGCCAGGAATGACACACCGATGATGTTAATCCATTTTGGAGAGCTGGTCAAGACTTTGAGTTTGGATACTGATATGTTGGTGTACATTGAGGACCAGCTTTCGGAATCGAATGATATAGAGACTGATGTTGTTTGTGAAGGCATTTGACACAATATCTCTCTACCATTCACAGAGCTAGACTGAATCACCTGACCTTCAAACTGGCAATATGCAGCCGAAGGAGAAAACTTGTTTCTCAATACAGAATATGTGATTGATATTAGTGGTCCCGATGTTTTGTTGCCCTTCTTTATAATTTTGATGCCCTTTATCTCTGGAACTGGGACAACACAAACACCAGGATACTCACATATAGAGTTTTCTTGGCATATTGCATCACATCTCCAGCATCCTCTAGAATCAATAATAGAATCAGAAACATATCCATCCAAGCAAATACGTTTCCCATCGGTTCCAATAACTGAGTTTGGGAATTGTTTCTTATTATCTTCACCAAAATCATCAACTAAATCATCATCTTTTGGTTTTTTAGGCTTGATTTGCTTGCTTTTTTTCTTTGATTTCATCGAAAATCCTTCATTGTCAAATTCATCTTGATTTTGATCAGGAAAGTCTGGAATTTCTGGTTGAAGCTTTCCTTTAATAGTATTAAAATCTCGAGAAAGCTTTTTATCTTTGGAATTATATTCTTTCCGTAACAATAATGAGGAAATTAGAATGAGTAACATTTACTGTGTCAAATTGACATTGAACTTAAATCAGGTTCAAAAGTGTGTTTGATACATTGGTTCTGTTCATTGAACCATTTATAAAGAAAAACCCAGTTGTTGATTGAGAGCATAGAGCTATGGGTAAGTATTCCACATAAATCAATAGAGATACATTAAGAATAACAAAATCTGAATTTCCACAAGAGTATCTATTCTATCATTTTGAGAAATGAACTAATTGATTTGAAATATTGGGCCTCTTTTATAACACAAAGTGAATTTGAAGAATTTTTTTTATCTTTGATCTCAGGATGCTTCATCAGAAATCATATCTGATTCTATTTTTGATACCATTATCAGATCTTCCCGAAAGATGATTAGCAATCGTATGAATTCAAAGATCTTCCTCTTTTGTCCAAAATCCTTTGAAATACCCGGAATAAACCTTCTTATTTGCAGATAAAAAAGGAGAGACTAAAATGACAAGGGTTTAAAAGTGTATAATTATTGCATTATGGCGAGAAAACCATCTTATTTTATTATTATTTGACGAATTCTGGATTTCTGATTTTTTTATGTCTTTTTTAAAATAGAGAATGCAAATAGCCAATTAGGTTATTCGATATCAGAAATGCAAAAAAAAATCTAATGTATGTGGTTTTTAATCCTCTTATGACTTATTGTCCTCCTTTACTCTTGAGGAATTCAATAACATTCGATTTCCTTGTTATTCTATCTTCTGAATTTATGCTTTCCATATCATTTGCTAATCCCAATGGTGTTTCTCCATTTTTATTTTTTGCATTTATATCAGCTTTATGATTAACAAGATATTCAACAACACTCAGATGACCATTCCGAGCAGCCCAGTGAAGAGGAGTCTGATTAAATCAAAAAACTCAACACTATTATCTTTTGCATTTATATCAGCTTTTTGATTTTCTAAATATTCAACAACATTAAGATGACCATTAATAGCAGCCCAATGAAGAGGAGTCAAAGCAAATATAAAAAATTAGCATAATCACCTTTTGCATTTATATCAGCTTTTTGATTAACTAGATATTTAACAACACTAAGATGGCCATTAGTAGCAGCATAATGAAGAGGAGTCTCATTGAATATAAAAACACAGCACTACTAAATTTTGCATTAATATCAGTTTTTTGATTAACTAGATATTCAACAACACTAAGATGACCATTAGCAGCAGCATAATGAATAGGAGTATTTTCATTCTCATCTTTTCCAATTATATCACCTCCATTTTCTATCATGAAAACTAATAATGGTAGGTTGAAAAACTCTGATGCTTTACAAACGAGATTTGGTGTACCTAATTGATGTCCTTGACATAAATGGAAGAGATCAAAACAACCACTACATACAACCATTGATAACACATTCTCGTTGATCTCGAATCCTTTCATTATCAGATGCTTAAAACACTTGATGGAGCCAAAAAATCCAGCAAAGGATAACAAATCAAGATATTCTGGCTTAAAACTCCACTCAAATGGACTCCAACTAACTGTTTGATTTAAATTATTCCACAAAGCTAAATCATCAATCACATCATACTTAAGACAATACTCAATACTAGATTGCATAAAACCATATTCGATCAATTGATCAATATCATTTTCATTCTCAAAGAATGATTTTTTAAAGTCATAGGGTTTGTCCTTACTTTCGATAAAACTCTCAAAATCTTTGATCTCTTTCCGAAAATAATAACTCAACAAAAAAGTGTTTCTGTTTTTCAAAAAAGTTTTAATTTCTTCAAATACAAAAACACCTCTCTTATACAATTGATATATTAAAACTGGACATTCAGTAGATTTTTCCAATAGTTTTCTCCTAAAATCGGCTAATTTACAATACTCAGCAGATATTCTCACTGCATTTTCAAGTTGATGAGGCCGAATCTTTGGAAACATAACAATTCGATCAACACAAAACTCCATATCATCAATGATAATTTCATTTTCGTCTCCAAAAAGAAATCTCTCAAAAGAAATCTTCTCTTCCATCTGATAAAAAAATGGCATTTTAGGGTTTGTTTGAGCTCAAAACCAAGTTAAAAATTTAAAACCATTATCACTTATGGATACATTTTTCACTTGTCTAATGATTAGAAACATTTTTGTGAACAAAGTCTTTCCAAAAACAAATACTTTCATTTTTCATAATTATCCAGATAGTATTAGGAATCCTTAATGGTCCATCTGAGGATTTTACACTTAACTCTTTTATTAGCAAGAGTCACTTTAATACTTGATATTTGGGAGATAGTGCTTTTATGAGAAATCTTTCAAAATCAGTTAAAATCGGGAAGATTTGTTGGTTATTATGCAAAAACGCAGGATATTGGTTTTTTCTTGTTAGCCTCACTTGTTTTTCGATCAATCTTTCATTCCGTTTCCGATTCTCCATTTTTTTATGATTGATTATTAGGTTCTAGTCGATTAGGATCGTTTCCTTCTTGCTATGAAAATCTTATTATATATAATAGAAAGATATTTGATATCAATTTGATTTAAAATTTTTCTAACCAAATTCGTTTTATAATCACCATTTTTTACCAGCATTAATTGAAAGCTGATTTTCCTAGATGAAACACTAATGAACCATGGTTAATTTAATCATGGCGTTTTTAACTCAGAATGATATATGATTTAATGAGAAAACCACAAAATGTATAATGAAGGACTAAGTATACCAATTGATTAATAATTTGAAAACCACGCCTAAAGTGGGAGTATTCATTCTGATCATCAATGAAGGACATTATTATGGGCTCATCCGATTAATAAATGTTTCTGGGTTTTTTTATTGTTTCGTTTTCTAACAGCCTTGTTTATGAGAAAACAGCTCATAATACAACATGGAAATTGGTATTTTATCACAATTCAGCCAAAGGTGGCTATTTTTCTAGCCATTCAGAAGCTGCAAAGTCGAATACTGATTATAAGTATAGTATTATTGGAGAAATCGATGAAAAGTACAAAATTAATGGCGCCTTTGAGTTTTTACTAGAATACCCTACACTTACAGGATATAATAGATGGAAACAAAGTATTAGCCCCATTCTCAATCAAGAAGTGTTAGGCCAAGCAGCTATTGGATATAGCCCAGTTTCTTTAACATGGAGTGACAGTTGCTGGGGAGGAATGGTTAAATCAAATGACGCACAGTACACACTTCTTGATGGTGCATCCAAATGTGGACCTGAGTACTGGTGGTATTGCATTGGAGCTCTTAATGATTACCTCCGGCCAAATTTTCCAGGCCCAAGTGGTATTTCCGTTCCAGAGGCTTATCTTTGGGTCAGAATTGATAAACCCCAATGGACTATCACAAGGAGAGATATGTCCAAATTGGTACCTGTAATTGTTCTATCGTTTTTAATTATGTAAAATGAAAGGTTTATTTATCGTTGATCAAAAATTTCATGTCAAAAGGTGTGAGTTTTCAAGAATGGTGTATGAATTTCATATCATCTATCGAAGAGGGCGGGGAATATGATTCTTACCAAAGCTATTTTTTAGATTTGTTAAGTTCTTTTATAAATAATGACGAAATGACAAAACGGTTCCAACCTTTCAGGGAGTATTTTTTGACAAAAGTAGTTCCTTATGTCTGTAAGGAGTATTCCGAGTTTGATTTGGATGAAGATAATGCCAATGAAGCTGAAATTCTATTTGGTTTTTTAGCCAAGTTTTATTCTATACTTTTAGAAGGTATATCTGCGGACATTGATGGGCTTTCAACATGTTTTACCACCGTTTTTAATCAAGAAAACAGTTGTTTTTTTTATTTTGAAAATAGTTTTTCTGATCTGACGAAAAGTGTTTTACAAAGCAAAGGCTTCGATTTGTTAGTGAAAAGAGTTTTTGATAGCTCTAAGAGTATTCATAACTATCATGCTATGACTATATTAGCAGTATTGAAGTATTATAATGGCGTTGATGATGAAAATCGAATGGATACTTTACAATCACATATACAAGAGTATTTTTTGAATATGCTATCTAGCCTTGATATGAAACAACTACGAGCATTGAACAAAAATGAAACAATTGATATGATTAATTGCTTTTCTTCTCTATTAGGTGTATGTGAAAGCTCAAGCTCTTTTTGGGTTCAAATACTGAAATTCATTAAGATGTGCCTGATCAGTGATTTTTTGGAAAAAAAGATCATGGCAATGAAAATACTTGAAATAATTACCGAGAATATAAAACCTGATTTTATTGATTCTCTCAAGAATTGGAACAGAAGTGAAGGTATTCTTTCAATGTTTTTTACTGTTCCTTTTCATGAAGAAGTTTTAAATACATTTGATAGGTTTTCTTCCAGTTTTATTCGTTATGTTGGAATAGATATTGAACAGTTACAATCATTTTGGGATGAAATTGAGTATTTATCAAATGAGGCTTATCCTATAGTATACCCATGGATTACAAAATGTTGCACATTCTTCCCCCATGACATATTTTTATTATTCAATGAATATGTAATTAATAGCAAAAGTCCTAGTCAATTTAAGGTTGATTATTTAGTTCAAAATGTTAGTCGAATGGATTCTTTCAAGGAAGAGATCCAAAAAGTGGTTATACTTCAACTATGTTCATATTTGGATAATAATAATATTGAAAATGCTGATCAAATCCAAAAAAAGCTGTTTTCTGGATATGCTTACCCGTATTTCTCTAAAAAAATGATATCTCTATTTAAAGATTCATTGGCATCATCATCATACTCAAAATCATTGATTTCTTTAACATGTAGTTTGGTTACTGCAAAGTTTTCTTCAAATATAATTGATAATGATTTCCCTTCGTATTTAATTGATTGTTTGCAATCTGGAAATGGATACATAAAGGAACTCATTATGATACTATTAAAATGTTATTCGAAAGCCAAACAAATTGATGAATTCGTTTTAAAAGTTATTCTCTCAAAAATACAAAATGATGAATGGGATTACTTTGCTGAAACAATTATGAGTCATGGGCTTTACCATATCCAAGACGATGCAATTCAGTATCTAATAAGCTATATATATCAAATTGATTTCTCCAAAGCAGATTTATCTCTTTCAAAGTTTATTTTTGCTTTTGTATTAGCATTTGCTGAAAAGGCTAAACTTTATACCAATAGCGATAATTTTAGAATCAAATTAATATCAATGGGAGACTTTGTATTGAATACTTCAAAGATTCCATTCATTGATCAAATTAATCGACTATTATATGAATGCCAAAATGAAACCACTGTAAACTATATTATTGACTTTTTATCCAAGATATATTGTCGAATTCGAAATTTGACAACAGAAGACATTACTATTCAGATGATAGAAGATCATAAAAAGTTCATTTCCGAAGATTCAGATGATTATTGCAAAATTAAATCATTGAGATTGTTTTTAGCATTTATTCAGACAAAAGAACAAGGATTTAACCTTGAAGATTTTGGTATTGAGCCTCATGTCAAAAAGAATTCAGTTGAAGAAATTGACATTCACATTATTAATAACCACAGCCAAAAGATAACGATGTCATTTCATCCTACCTCAACCATAACTCGAGTGATTAATCGATTGGCAAGAGTATCATCTGTAAAGAGCTCCAACTATACTTTGTATCTAAATCAAAAGAAACTTATGAACCAATTAACGCTTGAGGATTACCAAATCGAATCAGGAACGACAATAGTTGCTGAACTCTCCAAGGATTTTGAAACCGTGAAATATAATATTAATTCTTTACCATCTTATGCATTTTGGTACAGAGGTATTAGCAGATTCCTATTGTCAAATATTTCTTCAAATAATGACGTTTTAAGAAGAACTGCATGGGATTTTTTGATGATTATTCCAACGGATCAGGCAACAACAGCACTTTTTAAGGACTCTAATAATATTGATTCTGTTTTATTTCCAATATCAAATAGATGGTTACTGCTTTATAACTTGCAAGCTTTCTTTTCTCTGTGTAAAGATGACAGATTTCGAACCGAAATGAATAAATCAACAAATATTGATACATTATGCGATGTTTTATATCAATATAAAGAAGACAAAGAGGTTTCCCAAATATGTTTGAACACATTAAACGAATACTTGCCTCCTTCGACTGAAAATCATATCAATACAATTATATCTATTGGTTTTGAATATTCGAAATATCAATGGAATGATGAGATATCTAGTTGTTTTCTTGAGTTATTGAATCAGATACCAGATCATTTAGTATTAAGAGTTCAAGATTGGATTATTAATAATGAGATTAGATCAATTGACTTTATGTACATGATATCAGATCAATTATTCGAGAAATTAGAGATATTTTTATCCAGAGTAACATTGAAAGATGTATTATTTGGGATTTTCAGTAAAGTCCTTATTGAAGAGGATTACTCCAAATATATGAGGATACAAATGTTTAACGTATTGTCGATGCTATATAATCGGAAATGTAATGGATCAATAATTATGAATATTTGCATTAAAGCTATCATTGTATCAAATAATCCAATGATTGATGGATATCTGATTTTAGCTTCCAGCATAGCAGCTATTCATCCTGAATTGGTTCCTATTAATGGGGATTTATTCAACATTGTATTGAACAAGTTTGTTGATTATTCTTGTTCTAAGTCGCATATTTCATTACTCCCTATTATGAAACAATTAATTTCCAACAACAATGTTTATATGGAAAAGTTAATCACTTTCTTTCGCCCTTATTTTTCCCATTATATAAATGGTTATGGCATCAACATTGATGAGATTAAGAGTACTGGAGATAAAGGATTGTCCAATCTTGGGGCTACATGCTATATGAATTCTGTCCTACAGCAGCTTTTCGCTATCGTTGGTTTCCGTAATAGCGTCCTTACTTTTAACCATGATAAAGAATGGCTGATTCAATTACAATTAGTTTTTGCCAGGCTTCATGTTACTCTTTCTCATATGGTTCAGACTAATGAATTCACTAAAAACTTCAAGTTTCATGAAGTAAATACAATCAATGTATGCGAACAACAAGATGCTTGTGAGTTTTTATTAACCTTAATTGATCAACTAACATCACTTGGATTAAATACATCACTGTTTAAAGGCAGAACAAATACCGAACTTCATGGTCTGAATAATGTTTTGGTTTCTGAAGTCAGTGACCCTTTTTATCACATATCTGTTCCAGTGAAAGATTATGACAATTTGATTGATTCCTTGAAAACCCTTCATCATGAAGAAATGATTCAGACTGAAAAATTAGATGAAAAGAAAAGGAGAGTGATCCTTAGGAAAACCACCAGAATTGCATCAATTCCTGAAGTTCTTATAATTCAGTTAAAGAGGTTTGAGTATGATGTAGCAACCGGTAATAGAGAAAAACTTGATTCTAGATTTGAGTTTCCAAATGAACTTGACATGTCATCTGTATTATCATCTAATTTTAGCCAACAATCAATCTATTCTTTGAATGGTGTTATTGTTCACTCTGGAGGGGTTGATATGGGCCATTACATTTCTTTAATACGAAAGAACTCGAATTGGTATTGTTATGATGATAGTCGTGTGAAAATGATTGATGAAAAGCGATTTATTTCTCTCACATATGGATGCAAATCGGGGTATTCTATTAGTAGTGCATATATATTAATATATTCTCTCGTTGTCCAAGATAAACTAATCCCTGTATCAATTAATGAAATGTCTCAAAAGGTATCCAACATTATATGCGATGAAAATTCTCGACAGAAGGGGCTGTTGACTTCTTTTGGTAAGCAAGTTTTATTATTAATGTATGAAATTGACGATTATTTGCTTTTGTTCGACTATTTTAATAATGTTATCATGCACTCATCAGATAATCAAATGGTAATTGATTATGTTGAATACTTTTCTCGTTTTCTAACAATCAAAGAGATTCACAATAGGTTTTTATTCTTCTTGAACGAGAAAAGCGCATATACCCTTCGTGTTTTGGAAGGATGCAGAAGCAAAATTTTGCTTGATCAATATATTAAAATTATAAAAGAATGTATCCAATATGGAGATTATGATTCATCAACATTTTTAATAACAAAAATGTTACAATATATATCCGAAATCAACCACAAAGTTAATTACCTTAATAATGTGTTGGATATTGTATGCTTCGGGTTTTCTTTCATAAATGATGTTTCTTCAGATAAAGCACAACAAATTCGAATATTAATATTGAAGGTTTTATTTGAATTGGCCGAAAAAATTGATATTAATGATTATGAGTATAAAGAACTTGATGTATCAAGACTGTTATCAATTGTAATCAATGAATTTTCTATGATACCTAAAGAGAATTTAATAGATCTCTCCTTAAAGTTTATTTTTTATTCTTCAAATGAAAACTCAAGACTTCATTTCTTTAGATTCCTTGAGTTGTGTTATAATCAATCAATATTGTCGATATCCAGTTTAATATCCGATATCGATTCTGACGATAATATCTCTTTATTGATTTCGTTTTTGGAATTCTTGTTATTATCCAATAAAAACATTGAAGAATTAAACAACTTAATTCATCTGTTTTCCCAGAGAGTTGATAATTTTGACTCAAAATTTGGTCAATTTTTGTATGAAAAGATTGTTGTTACCCATGATTATAGATTAATGGTCTTTTTTGAATCATCTAATTATGTTTATTTGTTTAAGCTTTTGATAAATTCGGATAAAAAACTTCAATTAAGTGTGTTTCTGGTTTTTATTCATTATATAGTTCAAAGCATTTCATTTGATAGAAATAATTTTCAAGTATCTCATTTTACGCTCTTATCTATAGATCTTGATGAAAGTGCATTAGAAAGGCTTCGTGATATTTATCAATCCATTGAATTATGTTTAATGAATCTATTAGAAGTCAATAATGGAAGAACTAAACGTTCGTTGAAACGTTGTAGAAAACTTTTCTTCTTGATTGGATGGTTGTACAGCGTTATTGGAACAATGTCAATACAGACTTTTAAGACTTTGTTTCAATTCTTTGATTCTATTACTCAGGTTTCCCCGACATTTGATAATGGAGTTTATGAAATCACAAATGTTTTATACAAAGTCTTCACAAATAATCGGTCATTTTTTGATCATGAACAAAACCAAATTATTTTCCAATATTTATATAATTTGATTTCCGTTAGAATTCATAATCAAAAATTGCTCATTGAGACCATTATATGCTTGACTGAAATACTTTTATCAGAGCCACTATACTGCGTTGAACTAGAATTATCACCGATGTATCAAAGTACGTTGATGAATATGCTAACATACTCAATATCAAGTCAGTTCGATAGAATATTTAGCTTCCTGAAACAGGATAAGAGCATTGCTGATATGTTTTACAGGATGATTGGGACTTACACTGAGTTTTTAGACACCAACCCTCATATACTTTTGGCATTTTCTTCAATCCATTGCCTTCCAACATCTGAACATATCATCATCTCAGCTTTCGAAAGTTATGGATCTCTCAAAGATTTATCCGATTCTGTTATTCTTTCTGACTCTCTTATCAGCAGTTTTTTGGCAATTTCTGAAAATGATACAATCGACTGGGAAGGTTTGATTTTTTCTGCTATCGATATGTTTCCAGATTTTTGTTCAACACACCAATTTGATACTATAATATCCATACTTGGAGGATTTTTAGAAAAGCAACCAATAATGATTTCTGTAATTCTATCTGAAATAACCAGTAAGGCACCATCGGATATGTTTACATATGCCTATTTCCGGTTTTTGCATGTCTGTTCAGATCACAGTACTCTCAATGAACTCTTTTGGAGCGGGGTTGATTGGATCATTCAAACATCAGTCCAGAATTATTATATTTGTAACGTCAAATATTTAGAGCAAGTAATAGTTATGCTGAAAGAAAGGGATATTGAAATCGACAGGCCAAAAATTAAATGGTTATCAACAGTTATTCTCGAGAAAAATGATTTTGGAAAAGATGAAAGAGAAGTGATGAAGAGTATTATTTATTTCCTTGAGGAACAAGATATTTTGGATATTTCAAAGCCAATTTTCCAGTCAGCAGGAATTGGTTTGATAGAAAATAATGAACTATATGTTAAATATATAGAAAAAGCCAGTTTTTTCATTGAACTCTATCCAAATCATAAATCCAAACTTTTAAGCTTTCTCGATATCAATGTCAAAGAAATGTCATATTGGCCAAAATGGGCTGAAGAATATCTCCCATTCTTTCTTAACTAATAAAATGGTCTATATCTATTTCTATGTTAAATTGTGTTTTGGCATCTGTTAATGCAGAAACAAAGCTTAATACCGATTCTGATAAGGATTTTTCTCCATACTGTTGCTTTGCAAAATCAATTATTCCATTGTTAGCAATATAAATCAGCAATTCACTAGCAATGATTTGGTTCTTTAAAGAGCACCTTACTAATAATCTCAGGGTTTCAAATAGACGAACGGTAATTCTATCATTCTCGATCTCAAATAAGACCGGAAATAAACCAATAATACCATCAGAAATCAAATCCATTAAAACAGATTCTTCGGTATGGGACACTAATAAATATAATGTATAAGCCATTTCCTCCTTGGCATTATAATTAGCCTCATTTAAAAACCTTTTTATCAAGAGAAGCAACTGGGAATGGTATGATGAATCTTGATAAAACCTTATACTCAGGACAATGTGATTAATGCATTGAGAAACAAGGTGAACAATAACATTATTGGGATGGTTTAATATCAGAAATAATGATTCAATTGGAGACAAATCTGTCAATGATTGTGATTTGGCTAAGTCATCAATGACCAGACAAGAGATCTTTATCATATCTTCATTGATTCCAGACAAATGATACATTAATATTGGCATCACAGTTCCTCTCTCAACAATATTCTTACATATATCAATGGGCTTGTCAATCACATTATGTATTGCCCAAAGACAATACTTGTGAATATCAATGCTCTGCGTAGATAATAGCTTTTCTAATAAAACACATATAGAGTCGATTAAAGTAATACTCAAAGGAAAAAGCGTGTATGTATACAAAAGCTTTGTGATACGCATTGTTGTTATATCTGAATGAGAATTCTCTTCAAACAAGATTGAAATACGACTAATAGAGAGCAGCCGCATTATTTTATCTCGATAAACCTCACCCGTGGCAGCAATGTTGTTACATAGAAGCAGAACATCATCCAAAAACTCACTCTTTAAAAGACTACCAAAAAATGAATATATATTCGCATTATGCAAAAAATCAACAATTTCATCCTCATGGGCAGCTAATACACCAATAGAGCGAAGAAAGAAACCAATTTTTGGACTATTTGATGAAATGGACTTCACAAATTCCTTGAAAACTATTTCTAAAACATTATAATTAATTATTTCTGGAACCATTTTGTTCTCCAAATTACTACCATATTCAATTAAGCTATTAATGGCAGCAATAATCTCATCATCATTTCTGGCATCCGCTATTTTTTGGCACAGGCTAATCAACAACAAATTGTCTTCATTTTCAGGCAAAATTGATTCATCAAAATTATTGCGTCCCAGAGTTTGAGTAACTTTATAACCCAAAATATCCATAAAAAGATCTATTTCTAGTGTTTTTACGACTTTGTGCTTGACTAGATATCATCAATACCAAGTTATTATGCATATGAATAGTAACAAAAATGGTAACCTATAGGAATCTCGGCGTGGATTCTCGGTGATTATTATGTGGCACTTGTATTGGGATAGGAAATCTATTGCATATGTAGGAGCTACAGTGTTTGTGATGCAGCCATACAGTACTGGGCTTCCACTATATGATATTGAATCGATGAAGCAAAAATAAGCATAAACTTTGCCTACATATTCATCGAAAATCCTTATGGTGTTCCCAACAAAAACACAATCTGAAACATTTAAGTATGGACTGCAATTATTATTATGAACAATACCATATTGGGTTGTTCCGATCCTAATATTGGACACAAAGTTACATCGTTGAATCGGACTCGATATGATGGATTCTACCACCCCATTAATAATATCAGCTTGGTTACTTTGATAATTGTTATACGAATGGACCAAATTTGAATGGGAAAAAAGGGCCATTAAGCAGTGTGAGACAATTGAATCGGAAAAATTTGTTCTACTCATCCTCATATCGCCAAAATATGTGTTTATGGAATAGCCTCCTGCACCTGTTGAAACAGGACAACACTTTACAATAGACATCTGATCAATTAAATGATAAAAACTTCCTGAAGAACTAGTTTTAGAATAAATTGTGCAGCCTTGATTAGCTTGAGATTCAGATATGCAAACTTTAAGAAATGATGTTATTGATTCTGCAGAATTCATATAATATGTACCCCCATAATTTGTTGCATTACATCTAACAAACGAAGATTCTTTAATTGAAACCGAAACACTACCAATTTCGCTAATACAAATAGCACCACCATTTAATGACGAAGTTAATGAAGCAAAAAAACAATTTTGAGCCTCAAAAACACCATTAATCACGTTTGCATTAAGAATTCTACTCGTCTGAACACCATTTATCGAAACAGAAAACGAAACATAAAAAATCAAAATCATTTATTAAAGGTAAATTATTAGTCGCTGGATAAAGGGATTCATAGATGATTTTTTGCACTTATATCAGCTTTATGTTTCACTAGAAATTCAACTACACTGAGATAACCATTAGAAGCAGCATAGTGAAGAGGAGTAGATTTATTAATACCTTCAACATTTATTACAGCTTTTTATGAACAAGATATTTAACAACACTGAGATGCCCTTTTTGAGCAGCATAAAGCAAAGTTGTTCGATTTGTACCATTCCAACAGGTATCCTTAGAATTCACATTTGTTCTATTTGCTAACAGATAAATAACACTAGTGATTTTTCCATTGCAGTTTCGAAAAAATCGTCAGTAAAATCTGGTGCTTTTGTTTCATTTCAATTAGGATAAAACCTTGGGGTTTTTGCATAATCTAAAGGAGTCATAGAATTGATAAAAAATCTAATTAGGCTTCATTCATGAGTTTTTCATCTCCTCCTAATGGCGTCTTTTTAATAGCCACCTTTCCAAATTGTTTTGATTCAACTAAATAGATCTCGCTAGAGCCTCTTTCCCCAAAAACTCGAATGAAATTCAAGTCTCCTTGAGAGATTCAAATTATTATTAACCGAAAAAAGAATGATATTTAACTCTTTTCATTATTTTGTTTAATTATTGTCATCAATTCCAAATAACGGAGAATAGACAACAAATCTGATTTTGCGTTTTTAGACAAGAAAATGTAAGTTCTTGCTTAGAATACAATAATTAAATTCATGAGACTTTGAAATCTCATAAACCAAATGGGCTATTGAAATGGTTATTGATTTACAAATTTTATTGATCGTTTTATTGTCACCTTTTTCGATTACATTTGCCACAACAATATATTCAACGATACAAGTGTAAATGATGCTGATTCTTTTTGTATCTCAGTCAGCATCCATAAATTATTTCGGAGGACTTTTTGATCTTGACGCTCCTTCTGGCGCTGTTGTAGATGTTTCTAACAGCACTTTAAAACTTTTATCTAAAGGTGAATATTCATTATGTGTAAAAACGTCATTTATTGCAGAATTGAAGCTTTGGGGTGCTGGGGGTGGATGCAATGGTGGGTATGGTGGGTTTTCAAAAGGAAATATAGTATTCAATAAGGATTCCAATTTTAAAATATGGGTTGGAGAAGCAGGAGTTGAAAGTGGTACTGGTTCTAATGTGAAATTCGGAGGAGGAGGATTAGTAGGAATTCCTAATGGAGGTGGTGTTTATATTGGAACTGGTGGTGGGCTTAGTGGATTATTTATGGATTCTGCAATTCATGGCAATTCTGTTATCATAGCAGGCGGCGGTGGAGGTGGAATCAAATATGAAGGAAATCATTATGGTGGTGGCGGCGGCGGATTAATTGGCGGCGATGGAATTTACCCATTATACAACAACTATTATGGAAAAGGGGGTACCCAGGTTTCAGGTGGAGCTGTAGGATCAAATGGATATGGTAGCTCACACGGAAGCTCAAGTGGAGGCCCTCTTTATGGAGGTAATGGAGCTTCATCGGTTAGCACCCCATATTCTGGATCATCTGGCGGTGGTGGCTATTTTGGCGGAGGCAGTGGAAACAATAATAATTTAGCTGGAGGTCCTGGTGGTGGTGGGTCTGGATTTATCCATCCTCAGATTATAACAAATGGGATTACTTCTTTATATATAAGTGATCCAGATAATGGTTCTCAAAACGGTCATCCAGAAAACAATGGAGTTTTTATTTTGAAAGTCATATCAAAGTTAGAGCAAATAACAATACAAAAATCCTTTAGAAAGAGGATTCATATTTTATTAATGGCGTCCCTCTATAATTAGTGTAAATAAAACCTATTGAATTATAATAAAATTGATCATTTATAAGCATTGGCAATTTCATTTCCTGTCCAAAAAGTTGAAACCAAATTCCTTTATTATGGAGATGACATGTTTCTGTCACAGATCCATAGGCGAAGGATTCCAACCTAAATGCTTCCCAAACAAACTGATAAAACATGAAATCTTGAAAACAATGAGCACAATACTATTGATCATAATTGTTAGATAGTTTATTTGAAGATTGTCTCAATACAACAAAAGGGTGATGAGTAGGAAAATATTGAAATCATTCAAGAATATGTTTTGTACCATCAAGTATATCAATTTTGCCTTCAATAGGCATGATATGGAGGAATCTGTTCAGAGGACTTTTGACTTTTGATATCGTTTGAAATACACTGAGTTCCAGTTATATGATGTTTCATACATCCAATCAAGAACTGTTCTAAAGAAGATAAAGAGAAAGCTTATATCAATTCATTAAAAATGAGACATAATGATGGAAGAGAAACCAAACAGAAGCTTGGATTCTCCAAATATGTTTCTATCTTTTGAGTAATTGATATTTTATATTTGGAGAAATCTATGTTATCATCATTATGGTCTTGGTTTTGTATTAGGATGGAAATAACCCTCTCAGATGAATCATCATTAAGAAGTTGACAAAGACAATTGCAAATATCATAAACATCACCTGCTTTTTCAACATTTGGATAACTGATTCGATTATGAATCAGATCTAGAAACACTTCAAATGATTCTCTAGAATATGATGAATCAAAGTTAAGTTTCTTCTTTGTTTCATATTTTCGAAGAATCTTTGATTTCAAACTGATTGTACTTTGATCTATTAGTATTCTTTTTAATACTGAGGAATTACTCCTATTTTTAATAGAATTATCAGATCTTCCCAATATATACTAATCAAAAAGAGCCCAATTGGGTTCATAAATCAAATAAAATTCAATGATCATTGCATCTTCTTCTCTTGTCCAAGATCTTTTTTACAAGGATAAAGATGATTAAACCATCTATCTCAACATTCATTGGGAAAATGTCGAATCAATTGCTCACATAATTATGGCCAATTTTTTGGATATATACCACCATAATGACCCTAAGTGGAAATCTTTTTTCGGAAAGACATCCGGCTAGAAGAATTGTATTAATTGATATTTCAATAGTTCTGATGTTTTCATCTCCCTGATCGATAAGAAGTCCCAAATCACCAATTTTTCTGCCTTAAATCAATAAAAATAGAAAAAGATTTACACTAGGGTATTTGATTTATAATAGAAAACCACAAATAAGTAGCTCTAAATCAAGAAGATCGACATATTTGTAGAAGCATCTGGATATTAAAAAAGGATTTTACTCAGATTGAACAAATCCAAAGAATTCAACACGGTATAAAAGGAAATGATCATTGTTGTTCCAATTCTTACTAGTAGATGTGATTCTTATGTACTTGTAATCCTTGTTATTATGTTGAACTGGAAAGTTCTTTTGAGAAATAGGATCATTAAACTGATAATTAATGTTCTGGAAAAAAGTAGTATCTACTCTGTTATCAATGATTTCGAATGTTGATCCATCTGTTGATCCCTCAACTTTCCATGACTTGACTCTAAAAGCATCATTCATAGAGTAGGATGTAATAGATACCTTCCTTTGTTTGAAATCAAACTGAATCCATGAATTGGGGAGATTTTGGCTGGCCCAGTAAGTACTATCATTCTTCAAAACATTTTTAGGACCATCTGAACCATAGATGCTAGATGCTGTTACATCAACATCACTCGAATCAGCCAAATTTCTACCAAGTTTCTTAGATAAACCATCAAAGATACCTGAAAACAGATCTGACTTAAATGGGAACTCTGGTCTTTCGTTAGCTTTCTTAATTTGGGCTAATTGATCATCTTTGGTTTGAATTTGCATATTTTTCTCCCAAATAGTTCCATCTTTAGCCTGAATCAAACAAGTTTTTTCGTTGATAATTGCATCTTTTTCTTGAAGCTTTTTATTCTGTTCTCCAATTGTAGCTTTTGCATAATTGATCTCTGATTCCATTCTTTGAATCACTTTATCTTGGTTCTCGAGTTTCGTGTTCATTTCAGAAACAATTTGTCGATTATTTTCTGATAGTCTCTTGATTTCATCTCTCATTGAAGAGAATTCTCTTTGGAATGATGCTAGAACATGATTTGTGTTATCATAGATATCATTTGTGTCTTCAATAGACATGATATGGAGAAATCGGTCCAGTTCAGAGAGATCTGAAGGCTTTTGATATTTGATCTTGTTTAGAATACACTGAGCTACAGTTCCATGATGTTTCATACATCCAATCAAGAATGGTTCCAAAGAAGATAAAGAGAAAGTCTGATTAGAATGAGCAAAAATGCGACATAATGATGGAAGAGAAACCAAACATAAGCTTGGATTCTTCAAATATGTTTCCATGTTTTCAGTAATTGATCTTTCATATTTGGAGAAATCTATGTTATCATTATGGTCTTGGTCTTGTATTAGGAGGGAGAGAGCTCTATCAGATGAATCATCATTAAGAAGTTGACAAAGAGAATCACAATGAAGACAATTGCAAATATCATAAACATCACCTGCTTTTTCAACACTTGGATAACTGATTCGATTATGAATCAGATCTAGAAAC